>ENA-OUQO01000004-OUQO01000004.1-human-gut-metagenome-genome-assembly--contig:-NODE-4-length-204869-cov-7.475544_pt1 | contig 204869 bp, 185 predicted proteins | sample MGYA00237944_ERZ548825 | MGnify/ENA primary metagenome ERZ548825 (study PRJEB26490, sample SAMN05194700) | human gut metagenome | biome: terrestrial biome; feature: human-associated habitat; material... | reverse complement strand
GCTGCTAAAAGCGGAACAGGCATGACCGAGATCATGCCTGTTCCAAGAAATTTGATTTTACTGTCTTACCAGTAGAGAGCTTCCGCTCTCCTGTTTCTGTTTATCGATCATGGAATTGAATCCGCCGACGGTGTCGGTCTCCAGTCCGCACATAGAGCCGCTGCGATCCAGAATAAATACGATTTCCGCGATGTTGTTTCTGTTCTGCATGTATTTTGCCCTCCTTCTGTTCTGTATCCCCTTCGTAGCAGAGAGGAGAGAGACGGAGGTCGCTTTCAAAGCGACATCTTCAGGCGCCGATCAGACTCTGGTCAAAGGCGAACAGTGCTTCATTGATCTCGAACACGCTGTAGTTCCCGCGGGAAACAAAGTATTCTACGATCAGATCGAACTTGCTCGCGTGCGACAGCGCGAAGCCCGCCTTTTCAAGCATCTGCCGCATCTCCGGCAGTGGAAGCTCCAGCGCAAGGCAGAATGCGATGGCGGTCGCTTTGGACGGCCGGTAGAGCGGGTCGGAGCGAATCTTTGAAAATAACTTCCGGTCGATATTCGCTTTTTTATAGCACTGCGCGTCGGTCATGCCGCGTTCATCGATCTTTCGCAGGAGCATTTCGGAGAAGCTTTCATCGAGGCGTGCCAACAGCGCGTCGAGCGAAACATCGGGGGACGGCGCTGTGCAGTTCTTGCGTTTTGTCGTTTCCTTTGGCGCGGTCTGCGCGTCGTTCTCCACACACCGGAGCACGGGAGCGGACGACGGCGGAAGGGGCGCGTTCCCGCATCGGGCCTGACGCGGACGGCGGGCGCTGTACTGCGCGGCAGATCCGCACTCGGCCTCCGCTGCATAGCGATCGTCGATATAGGAGGCGATGTCCGCAAACAGCTGCTCGCTGAGCCGGTATGCGGCCGTATCGAACACGACCAGATAGACCAGCATCTCATCCTCGAGCAAAAATGCGCCGATGGCGTGGATCGCGGTCTGCAAGGCAAGAGCCTTTGGACAGCCGAACGTTCCGGAGCCGATGAGCGGGAACGCGATGCTGGCGCAGCCGTGCGCCTTGGCAAGCTGAAGCGCGGAACGATAGCAGGATGCGAGCAGCGCAGGCGCATCCTGCGTTTCCCCGTCCCAAAGCGGGCCGACGGTGTGGATGATATAGCGCGCGGGCAGGGCAAAGCCCGGCGTGATCTTTGCGCAGCCGGTCTTGCAGCCGCCGAGCGCGGCGCAGGCTTCGGCAAGCGCGGGCCCTGCGGCACGGTGGATCGCGGCGTCTACGCCGCCCGCGCCGGACAGCGACGTGTCCGTGGCGTTTACGACAGCGTCGACCGGCATACAGGTTATGTAGTTTCGAATGATGTGCAGCGGCATGGCGGCGGCTCCTTTCGATCAATGGAAAACAACGGTCACGGCGTCCATTGGCAGCGGGACAGCGCGACGTGACGCTCATCGCGAAACGGTACGCCCTCTTCGGCGAGCAGAGCGGATTGCGCATCCCAGCCCGGAACGAGCCGCCCCGCATGGTTGACGACGCGGTGACAGGGGAAATCCCCATACAGCTCGGAGCCGTGCAGAACGCGGCCGACGAGGCGCGCGTTTTTCGGTCGCCCGATGAGCGCGGCGATCTGGCCGTAGGTCGCGACACATCCGGCGGGGATCTCGCTTACGACGGATAGGATCTCATAGATCAGGGCTTCATCGAGCATCGGCGCGTTTCTCCTTTTCCGATACTATCATAGCACACAATGCCGGGGACGAAAACGCCGCGGGCCAAAAAGGCCCTTTGCGGGACGCAGACGGCCGAAACGGCATATCTTGATATAGGGAGGTCCGAACGAATGGGCCGTCCGAAGGGGCGGCGCACCTCCCGCAGCAAATCATGACAGAAATGAGGATATGACATATGGCAAGACAGATCACGAACCAGGCGTCGCTGACCTACCAGTATGGCGGCGTCACAGCAAGCGCCGCGTCAAATATCGCAACGGCGATCTTACAGGAAACGCTCAGCGCGGCCAAGACCTCGCTTGATGCGGCATATCGCAGCGGGCAGGCGCTGACCTACATTCTGACGCTGACAAACAGCGGCAGCGCGGCGCTGACCAACGTGCAGGCAGTCGATGACCTCGGGACGTATACGCCCGCGGGCGGCACGGCTGCGGTCACGCCGCTGACATATACCGGCCCTGCGCTGCTCTATGTAAACGGCGCGCTCTCCGGCCCGATCACGCCCGCCGCGGCGGAGAATGCGATCACGTTTACGATCCCCTCGATCCCCGCCGGCGCAACGGCGATGATCCTCTACAAGGCACGCGTCAACGGGAACGCTCAGCTCGCTGCGGGAGCGTCCGTGCAGAATACCGTGACCGCGACCGCGGACGGTGTTGCGGAGTCTGTGAGCGCCGCGCATACGGTGACTGCGGAGGATTATGCGGATGTGAACATTGTCAAGGCGATGACGCCCCAGACGGTGACGGGCGGCAGCGTACTGACCTACACCTTCACGTTGTCCAACCGCGGAAACGCCCCGGCGACCAATGTGGTGCTGACGGATGCGTTTTCGCCCGCGCCGGCAAATATCACCGTGTCGATCAACGGCAAAGCCGTGCCGGCTGCGGATTACACCTATACCGACGGCGTGCTGACGCTCCCGGCGAGCGGCGCTGCGGCAACACTTGGCGTTCCTGCTGCAAGCATCGTGCAGGACGCCGCGACCGGGGCTGTGACCGTGACGCCGGGTGAAACGACCGTGGTCGTGACCGGAACGGTCTGATCGCGGCGTACACTGCCGGAACGACCGTAAAACAGGACGAAGAAAACAGTCTGCTGCACGGAAAAGCGCGCCGAAGTCGATTCGGCGCGCTGTTTTGTATACGTTGGGGGGGAGGGAGACTGCGCTTATTTGTTGCGCAGGAAGGCCGGGACATCCAGCTTGTTTTTCGGACGTTCGGCGTAATTGCGGGGCAGATCGCCCTCGGTGAAGGTCGCCTCGCGCAGCGGCACGGGCTCTGCGACCGGTTCCTCTTCCATGACGTGCTGCATGGGGCGACGCGGTGCATAGGCGGCGTTGCTGTAAATGGGCTGCTGCTGCGGCTGCATCGGCGGCTGCATGGGAGCGCGGAACCCGGACTGGAATACGGGCTGGCTGTTGTACATGCCGCTCTGCGCGCCCATCGGCGGGACCTGCGGGATGGCGCGATCGGATTCGAAGCCTGTTGCGATGACCGTGATGCGGAGCGAATCGCCCATGGCGTCGTCGATATCCGCGCCGAAGATGATGTTTGCCTCGGGATCGGCATTCTCCGCGATGATCTCGGCAGCCTCATTGACTTCGAGCAGGCTGAGATCCGGACCGCCGGTGATGTTCATGAGGACGCCGCGCGCGCCGTTGATGCTGGTTTCGAGCAACGGGCTCTCGACAGCCTGACGCGCTGCCTCCGATGCACGCTTTTCGCCGGAGGCGTTTCCGATGCCCATGTGCGCGAGGCCTTTTTCCTTCATGACGGTCTTGACATCCGCAAAGTCAAGGTTGATCATGGCGGGAACCGCGATGAGGTCGGAAATGCCCTGGATGCCCTGGCGGAGCACGTCGTCTGCAACGCGGAGCGCATCCGGCAGGCTCGCACGGCCGACGAGGTCGATCAGCTTGTCATTCGGGATCGTGATGAGGGTGTCCACGATGGGCTTGAGCGATGCGATGCCGATCTCGGCGTTGCGCATACGCACCTTACCTTCAAATGTGAAGGGCTTTGTCACGACGCCGACGGTCAGTATGCCGAGTTCCTTGGCGCACTCTGCGACGATGGAAGCGGCGCCCGTGCCGGTGCCGCCGCCCATACCGGCGGTGATGAACGCCATGTCCGTGTCGGCCAGCACCTGCATGATCTGCTCGCGGCTCTCCTCGGCAGCCTTGCGGCCGACTTCCGGATCCGCGCCTGCGCCGAGGCCGCGCGTCAGCTTCTCGCCGATCTGGACCTTTGTCTCAGCCTTGCTGAGGTACAGCGCCTGCTTGTCGGTGTTGATCGCAACGAACTGTACGCCGCGCAGACCGTACTGTACCATGCGATTGATCGCATTGCAGCCCGCTCCGCCGACGCCGACCACCTTGATCTGGGCGAATGTTGCGTTTTCGTTTACCTGTTCAAACATCGTAGCTCCCCCTTATTGTATAAATAAGTCTCGGATTCTATCCAAAATACCGCGAACTCCCTCGCGCACGGGCGCGGGCTCGTCGACCTCCTCGCTGCTTGCGCGAAGAACGAAGTCCAGCACGCCGAAGGCGCTCGCGTAGTTGGGTGTGTTCATGTCGGGCATGTAGGGCATGTCCCGCTTGACGTTCAGGCCGAGTCTCTGCCGCAGGAACTCGCCGCCGCCGCGCATCATGGAAAAACCGCCGCCGGTAAGGTATGTGACCGGGCGCGTCTCGGCGCGAACGCCGAGCATACGGAGGCTTCGCTTGAGCAGATCGACAAACTCGTCCGCACGCGCGCCGACGATCAACTCGATGACGCCGTGCTCCACGCGCTTGACGCCCGTGACCATGCGGATGGTCTCGACCTTATCCTCGCCCTCCTGCAAAAACGTATACTTGCGCTTGACCTGTTCTGCCGTTTCAAGCGGGATTTCCAGCCCGTAGGCAAGGTCGGAAGCGAACTGCGCGCCGCCCATATCGATGGTGGTGAGGTTCGTGAGCGCCGCGTTTTCCACAAGGCTGACGTCCGTATGTGTATACCCCACGTCGATGAGCACCGCGGGGCGGACGCGCTCTTCCTCCGGGATGAGCAGCAGTGATTCGGCAAGCGGCGTGCTGACGCACATGGAGATCTCGATGGACAGCGTTTTCAGGATCTCGGAGATCGTATTCAGAAAGCGCTCCTGCACATACATGTGCGAGACCTCGGCAGACAACTCGCCCGCGCGTTTGCCCTCCGGTGCTTCCGAAGAGGTATAGCCGTCCACGGTGTAGGAAATGGGCGTGCTGTGCATGAGCACGTGCTCCGGCGCGCGCGCCTTTGCAAGCGAAAGCGAGATCAGCTCGTCGATGTCGTCCGCCTTGATGCGCTCCTTGCGCGGGTCGAGCCGGATCGTCGCAGCTGTCACGATGAGCTTGGAAAAGGGCGCCGGAACGGCCACGACAATATCGCGGATACGGATACGCGACATTTCCTCCGCATCGCGAATGGCGGAGACGATGGCCTCGTCGAGCGACTTGATGTCGAGAAATTCGCCGCTTTCATAGCCTGCGTAGGCGCAAACGCCCGCACCGTGAACCACAGTACCCCCACGAACGGCGGTACTGCCACACAGACAGACGATTTTCGAACTTCCGATATCCAATATCGCCGCAGGTCTCAATACCGGCACTTCCTCCAAACAACGAACGCTACATATACTTCATTATTATATCACAGAAAAACATTTTGGCGCAAGGGAAGTGCAATGTTTTGTATAATTTCATATTTTATGCCGAATTCCGGCGATTCCGCCGCAATTTACACATATTTCCGAGAGAAAAAACAAAAAAATAATTTTGCCGCACGCCGTTTGACCGGCAGCCGCAAGCGCGACGCGAGCCGCCGGATCAGCCCTGGAAGCCGTCTCCGCCGCCCGGCTGTACGGAATCCGGCGTCGGCGTGGGGGGCGGGGGCGTTGCGCCGGGATTCGGAGTGGCGGGGCCGGGCTCGGCGGGGTCCGTGCCGAAATCGGGTCCCGGCGTTGCGTCGAGATCCGGCGCGCCGTCCCCGTCCGCGGGTGTGTCGGGGGCGGGCGACGTTGCGGCAGCCGCCCCGGCGCCCTGCGGCGAATACACCGTGCCGCCCTTTGCTGAGAGATAGAGCGTGCCGGTGTTGATGTTCCGTTCTTCAAATCGGGGCAGAAGCGTTTTCAGAGAGGAAAACTTGCTGTCCAGATCCGTCGGCTGACCGAGATGGATCTTGAAGCCCTGCTGGGTGTACATGACGATGGCGAGCGGCGTCGTCATATCAATGGACTTGATCTTGCCGATCAGCTCATATTCTTCGAGCTTTTCGATCAGTTGGATGAGCGACGCCGTACCGAAGTCGCTTGACTCGCCGATGCGCTCGCCGACCTGGAAGCCCGTCATGCTGATGCCTGTGACCTGCAACAGGCTCGACAGATCCGTGCCGCCGCTCATGGAGAGCACATAGCCGTTGTGATCGATGATGACGTTATAATCGAGGCCGATGATGCCCGCGACCTCTTTGCGCTCCGTAATATCGATGCGCACGCGCGAGGGGAAGATGTAGTTGATGTTGTCCACCTGCAAATACGGGTCGGCCTCGATTCGCGATTTGGCGGTGTCCAGATCGACAAAAAACATGTGTTTGCCGAGCTTCAGTCCGGACAGTTCCACGATGTACTCCGCGGAGTACTGGTCGTTCCCCGTCACAACGATATCGCTGAGCAGAAATGTGTAATACACCGCCGCGATCACGGAGATCAGAATAAACGCGCCGAACACAAGATTCATGGCGATACGCTTGAAAAAGTCCTTGCGTTTTTTCTTGCGGGTCTTTTTTGCAACGTACCGCTCATGCTGCCGCTCCGCTTCCTCTGCGCGCTGCTTGCGCCGGGCCGCGTCCACTGCGCGGATGGTCTCGGTCTCATTGATGTTGATGCGCGCGGCGGTCGTGCTGCCGGTGCGAAAAATGCGCGTGCGTCCGCTGGGGCGCCGCACAGGCTGGTCGTCCGTGTCGTCGAACAGGTTGATCTCCTCGGGCATGTCCACGGCGCCGCCGAGCAGGTCCCGATCGTCCGGCTGCTGCTCCTGTCTGCGCCGACCGCGTTTGGGCTTGTCCGGGGAGGCGGAAGAGCCTTCGGATGCGGGCTCTTCCGCGGGGATGGGATCGTAGTCCGTGACCACGCGTTCGCCGTCGTCCCAAACGAGGTTTTCGGCGTCTGCATAGTCCTGCTCTTCGGAATACTCCACTTCGTCGTCGTCAAACAGATGGATCAGTTCGCCGTTTTCATCCACGGCGCTGTCGTCCTCGTTGTCAAATTCGGTGTCGTAGTCAATGCCGTCGTCGGCTGCGGAAGCATCGTCCAGCAGACCCTCGTCGTCTTCCAGCGTATCGAGCGGAGCGAACAGGGCTGCCAGCAGGCCGATTTTTTTCTTTTTATGCGGTTGTTCCTGCTTCCGGTTCTTTTTTGCCATGGGTCTCCTCGTGTCGTTTGATCCGTGCGCCGAGCCCGCCGAGCATCCGCTCAAGACGTTCATAGCCGCGGTCAATATAGCCGGTGCCGCGCACCGTGGTCTGACCGTTTGCCGCCAGCGCCGCCAATACGAGCGCCGCGCCGCCCCGAAGATCGCGTGCCGCTACGTCTGCGCCGTGCAGGCGGGGAACGCCGCGGATCACGGCCGTGCGGCCGTGCAGCAGAATGTCCGCGCCCATACGGACAAGCTCCGGGACATGCCGGAAACGGTTTTCGAATACGTTTTCTACCACAACGCTCGTGCCGTCCGCAGCGGCGCACAGCGCGGTGAACTGCGATTGCATATCTGTCGGGAATCCGGGATGCGGCATGGTCTCGAGCCGCGAAATCGCGTGCAGCCGGTCGGGCGCGGCAAGTCGGATGGCTCGATCGTACAGCGTGAGTGCGCAGCCCGCCTCCTCGAGCTTTGCAAGCGTGCCGGACAGGTGCTCCGGGCAGACGTTTTCGACCGTGACGCTGCCGCCCGTGATCGCAGCCGCCGCAAGCACCGTACCGGTCACGATGCGGTCGGGCATGATGCGGAACGACACCTCCCGCGGCTCACAGCCGCCGCGGATCACGACGGTCGAACTGCCCGCGCCACGCACCGAAAAGCCCGCCGCATTCAAAAAGGACTGCAGATCGACGATCTCCGGCTCGCGTGCGGCATTCTTGATGACTGTTTCTCCGTCAGCGGCGGTAGCGGCCATCATGATGTTTTCCGTTGCGCCGACGGAGGGATAGTCGAGGTGGATCGTCGCACCGGTGAGCGAACCGCCGTCGCAGCGGATGCGGCCGCCCTCCTCGACGATCTGCGCCTGCAGGGCGGAAAGCCCCTTGAGATGCAGATCGATGGGGCGGTTTCCGATCTCACAGCCGCCGGGATACGTCACGACGGCCTGGCGGAACCTGCCGAGCACCGGTCCCAGAAGGAAAATGGAGGAACGCAATTCCTTGGACAGATCCTCCGGGAGCGCGAAGCAGTCCGCGTCCGCGCCGTCGATCAAAAGCGCAGCGCCCTCGCGCGCGACACGGCAGCCGAGCAGCCGCAGGATCTTGCACATGTTGGAAACGTCCGTAAGTTCCGGAACGTCCAGAAGCCGGACGGGCTTCCTCGTCAGCACCGCGGCCGCGAGGATGGGAAGCACGGCGTTCTTTGCGCCGTGAATGCGACAGCAGCCGGACAGCGGTACGCCGCCGGAGATCGAAAAATACGGCATGGGACACCTCCAGGCTATTGTATGCCGGGAAAGTCCCGAATGTTCCAAATATCGGGCAAACGCTTAAGAACGGACGGCCTTTTTCGCGAATGCCGCCGGGTTCATTCCGATACGGCGCTCGGCCGCCTGCGGAAAGCGGCGCGCACGACCGGCTGCATCGAGCCCTCCGTCGAGCGGGAGATGTTCAGCAGCACGCCCATGGCCGCAAGGAAAATGACCATCGAAGAGCCGCCCGCGCTGATGAACGGAAGCGCCTGGCCGGTTGTGGGGAACGCGCCGGTAACAACGCCGATGTTAACGAAGATCTGGATCGCGAAAACGACCGTGATGCCGGCGGCCAGCAGGCTTCCGAAGCGGTCACGGCAGCGGAGCGCCACGCGGATGCCGCGGTAGATGATAAAGCCGTAGGCCAACAGGATGGCGAGCGCACCGAAAAAGCCGAGCTCCTCGCACACGACGGCGAAGATAAAGTCCGATTCGCCGTAGGTCAGGAACAGCAGCTTCTGACGGCTGTTGTTGAGTCCGCGGCCAAACAGACCGCCGCTGCCGATGGCGTAAAACGACTGGATGAGCTGATACCCCGTGCCGAGCGGATCCTTCCAGGGGTCTGTAAAGGAGGTCAGGCGCGCCATGCGGTATGGCTCGATGACCGCGAGCAGCACGAACGCGCCGATCGCCGCGATGAGCAGGAGTATCATCTGCTTGCCGTCGCAGCCGCCGACAAACAACAGCGCATAGCCCAGCATGCCCATGATAACCGCCATGGACATGTTCGGCTGCAGCATGACGAGACCGCAAACCACGCCGATGACCAGCAGCATGGGCAGCATTCCGTACTTAAAGCTCTTCATGACGGCGTGTTTCTTGCTCATGAACGCGCACATGTAGAGCATCATACCGAATTTTGCGACCTCGGAGGGCTGAATACTCTGTCCTGCGATGACGAGCCAGCGCTTCGCGCCGTTGAGCTCATGGCCGAAAATCAGCACCGCGACGAGCAGAACGAGAGAAATGAGCATACCGATGACCTTGAAGCCCTCCAGCCGCTTGTAGTCAAAGAAGGACAGCAGGATCATCGTCGGGTATCCGAGCGCAAGATAGACCGCCTGCTTGCGAATGTAATAGTATCCGTCGTAGTTGGTGGAGGCGGTGTTTTGCGCGTAATAATAGCTCGCGGAGAACACCATGACCAGACCGAACGCGCAGAGAAGCGTGACCGTCAGCAGGATGGCGTAATCCATGCGATGCTGCGTCTTAGCGGCCTTGCGTGCCAATCGCCCCACTCCTTTCCGAATTGATGCGGCAAAATGCGGACAATATCCCACCACGGCAGAATTTATCCACAATATCGAACACATTATACTATCATCTCTATGCAATAGCAAGTCGGGCGACCACCAGGCCGCCCGAAGTTCGCACAATGTTTTCAGTTTTCTTCCCTAAAAATGCAGATTTCGCCGGAAACAACACGGCAAAAGCGCTCAGTAGGAGCGGACGATCTCCTTAAAGATCTCGCCGCGCTGTTCAAAGTTATCGAACATGCCCCAGCTTGCACAGGCGGGCGAAAGCAGCACGGCGTCGCCGGGGACGGCAAGCGCGCGGGCTTTATCCACGGCCTCGCGGAACGTTTCTGCAGTGGTGAGCAGACCGTCCATGCCGAGGTCCTTTGCGGTATCAAGGATTTGCTGCGTTGTCTGTCCGATCACGACGCCCGCTTTGAACAGGCCGCTCTTACGGAACACCTCGAACAGCTCATGAAAGTCGCCGTGCTTGTCATAGCCGCCGAGCAGCAGCACGGAGGGACGCGTCATGGCTTCGATGGCGCGGATGGTGGAAGCAGGGTTCGTACCCTTGCTGTCATTGATGTACACGACGCCGTCCAGCTCGCGCACGAACTCGATGCGGTGCTCGACGCCGGGGAAGGTACGGAGCACCTCCGCGACGGTCTCGGGCTGCACGCCGCAGGCAAGCGCGAGCAGAGAGGAGAGCATGGCGTTTTCGAGGTTATGCCCGCCGGGGATACGGATGTCCTTTGCGGGCAGAATGGGCGTTTCTGCGCCGTGACGGCTGTAGACGACCATACCGTCGCGCACGAACATGCCGTTTTCCGGCATGGCCTTGCGGGAGAAATACAGCGTTTCCGCAGGCGTGCAGTCCGCCATGGCGCGCACAACGGGATCGTCATAGTTCAGCACGGCGAAATCGTCCGCTGTCTGGTTGTCGAACACCTTGCGCTTTGCGGCAATGTAATTCTCCATCGTCCCGAAGTGATCGAGGTGGTCGGGCGTGATGTTGCAGCAGGCTGCGGCATGGGCATGGAAGCGAGTACAGCCCTCGAGCTGCAAGGCGGCCGTCTCCGCGACGATCACGTCGCCCGGACGGGTCTCTTCAGCATGCTCGGTGATGGCGACGCCGATGTTGCCGAGAACAAAGGTACGGAAACCCGCGGCCTTGAACAGCTCGCCCGTGAGCGCGGTACAGGTGGTTTTCCCGTTTGTACCCGTGATGCAGACAAAGTCGGCCTTCGCGTAGCGGTACCCCAACTCGATCTCGGATTCGATCTCGATGCCGCGGCGCTTCGCTTCGACGAGGAAGGGGGCGGTCATGGGGATGATGGGACTCGGGACGACGAGATCCACGCCGTCCAGAAGCGTCAGGGGGTCCTCTCCGAGCCGATACTCGACTGCGGCGCCGCACAGCGCTTCCGCAAGGCCGGGGATCTCCGCTTTCATATCGTTGATGCGGACATGGTAACCGTTTCTTGCGAGCAATTTGGCAGCGCCGATGCCGCTTTTTGCCATGCCGACGATGAGCGCGGTTTTGTTCTGTTCCATGGTGTTGACTCCTCCGGTAAATGTCTCTTACCTTTCTTTTAGAAAAAAGAAAGGTAAGCCAAAGAAAACCAAGATTGCGCGTGAAGCGTTGGGAAACGCACTGGCAGCGCGGGCATTCCGCCTTCGGACGGGAGGGCGGCTGTATGCCCGGTATTGCGGCAAAGGGCGCGCCTTGCAATGGGAAAAACAAAAGTCCGGTGTCCGCCCCGAAGGACGCAATACCGGACAGGATCGCCTTTACCGCGGGATGAGGTACAGCAGTACGCAGAGCGCAGAGCAAACGGCAGTCACGATGGAATACATGGATACGATCTTTGCCTCGTGCATACCGGACAGTTCGAAGTGATGATGGAGCGGCGCCATTTTGAAGATGCGTTTGCCATGCCGGAGCTTGTAGGAACCGACCTGCAAAACGACCGACAGCGCGGAGCCGACAAAGCAGATGCCCATGATGGGCAATACGAGCACAGAGCGCGAGCAGATCGCAAGGACTGCGACCACACCGCCCAGCGCGAGCGATCCGGTGTCGCCCATAAAGACCTTTGCGGGGTAGCTGTTGAAGCAGAGAAAGCCCAGCAGCGCGCCCACGATCGCCATGGAGAACACAGCCATGCTGTTGAGGTTCACGCCGTACAGCACTTCGCCGAGCGCGGTCGCGCGCGATGCAAGCACTGCGAACAGCACAGCCATGAACAGCGCGTAGATCAGCGTGACGCTCGAGGAAAGCCCGTCGAGACCGTCCGTGAGATTCACTGCGTTGATCTCCGCAATGACGACGAACATCATCGCGGGGATATACCAGCCGCCGAGATCCCAGCTGCCGCCCGAGAAGGGCAGGTACAGTGTGGAGCCGATGAACGGCGAGCGGTACGCCCAGAATGCGATGACGAACGCGATGCCGAACTGCGCGATGATCTTCTGATAGGCGCGCAGGCCGAGGTTTCGATGCAGACGCACCTTGATGAAATCGTCAAGAAAGCCCACGAGCCCGCAGACTGCCATCGTCAGCAGCGCCGGAAGCGTGAACGCGGCGCCGTCAAGACCGAACAGCAGCGTTGTGATGAGGATCGCAATGAGAAAGATGACGCCGCCCATGGTCGGGGTCCCCTGCTTCTTCTTGTGAGACGCGGGGCCTTCTTCCCGTTCGACCTGCCCGAATTTCAGCCGGTGGAGAAGGGGAATGAAGAGCGGACCCAGCACGAGCATGAGTGCGAATGCGACAAGCGCAGCGAGCAAGTAGGTGAACATAGGATGTTATACGCGCTTCCGGAGAAGCTCCTCCACAATTTCTTTATCGTCGAAATGGTACTTTGTGCCGTTGATCTCCTGATAATTCTCATGACCCTTGCCGGCAATGAGCACCACGTCCTCAGGCTCTGCGAGCTCAAGCGCATGCGCAATGGCGTCCCTGCGGTTTTCGATCACAAGATAGTGTGTCCCGGAACGCTTCACGCCTTCCTCGATCGTATCGATAATATCCATGGGGTTTTCGTTGCGCGGGTTATCCGACGTGATGATCGCAAGGTCGGAGAAGCGTCCTGCGATCTCGCCCATGATGGGGCGCTTTGCGCGGTCGCGGTTGCCGCCGCAGCCGAACACGCAGATAACGCGCCGCTTTGCAAACTCGCGGATGGTCTTGAGGACGTTCTCGAGCGCATCCGGCGTGTGCGCATAGTCTACAAACACGGAGAAGGGGACGTTCTTGCCCGCGCTCACGGGCTCGAGCCGGCCGGAAACGCTCGTCATGGATTCCAGGCCCTCCTTGATGCGGTCGAGCGGCAGGCCGATCGAGAGCGCAAGCCCCACGGAACCCATTGCGTTGAACACGGAGAACAGACCGGGAATGGGCAGATTCATGCGGCAGTCGCCCACGGGCGTATGCAGATCGAACTGTACGCCGCGGGTCGTGATGTCGATGTTTGTCGCGGAAAGATCCGCGCGGTCGCGCACGCCGAAGGTCAGGATCGGGATGGAGAGACCCTCCATGATGCGGTCGGCGTAGGGATCGTCCACGTTGACGACGGCCTTCTTGGCGTTCAGGAAGAGGATCTTCTTTGCGGCGAGGTAGTTGTCAAAGGTTTTATGGTAATCCAGGTGATCCTGCGTGAGATTCGTAAACAGCGCAACGTCGAACTTGATGCCGTGGACGCGGAACTGCTCGAGCGCGTGGGACGAGACTTCCATCACGACAAGATCGACGCGCGCGTCCGCCATCGTGCGCAGCAGACGGAACAGGTCTACGGATTCGGGCGTGGTGCGGTCGGTGTGCAGGCTCTCCTGGCCGATCATGTTGCGGATCGTGCCGATGATGCCGACTTTCTTGCCCGCATGCTCTGCGATCGCCTTCAGCATGTAGGTCGTGGTGGTCTTGCCGTTCGTGCCGGTGACGCCGAGCATCTGCATCTCACGCTGCGGGTATCCGTAGAAGGCTGCGGCCATTTCGGCCATGGCCTTTCTTGCGTTTTTGACGATGATCTGCGGTACGGAAAGCGGCAGTTCGTGCTCCGTGAGCAGAGCGACGGCGCCCGCTTTGACCGCGGCTTCCGCAAAGGCATGTCCGTCGAAAAGCTGGCCGACGATGCAGCAGAACATGCTCCCCTGCTGCACCTTTCTTGAATCGTATTCGATGGAGACGATGTCAACATCCTCGCCGGCATAGCGCAGCCCGGTGGTCATGGCAAGTTCTGATAACAGCATGAGATATACCTCCCTGAAATTGTTGGAATCTGGTCGTGTATCCGGCATGTACGCGCCGGGAATCGGTTCATTCGATCACGGGCGGGGTCGGCGTGACGTTTGGGTCCGCAGGCTGATCCTGTCCGGGTGCGTTCGGGTCGGGCGTCGGCTCGTCGCCGCGGTAGCCGGGCGGCTCCGTCGCGCCGCTCTGTGCATAGTAGCCGTTGAAGGTCACAAAGATCTCCGTCCCCGGCAGAACATAGCTGCCCGCCTCGATGGACTGCCCGATGATCAGTCCGGTACAGAAGGTCTTGTCATAGTTCAGCCTGAGACCGAGCTCGGCCAGCAGGTCGTAGGCCTCCTGACGGCGCTTTTTGGAAAGATCCGGCACCTCCACATACTCCACATATTCGCCCTCCGAATTGAAGGTCGTCATGGTATTGTAGAGCAGCACCTCGCTGTGCCTTGCGGCCTTCGAACCCGCGGCGGGGATCTGCGTCACGACCACTGCGCCCGCCTCCGACTCGAGCGTATTGGATACGCGAAAGCCCGCGTCGCCGAGACATGCGATCGCATCCGTCATGGTCATGCCGACGACGTTCGGCACTTCCTTGTAATCAACGCCGCTGTTGTCCGGCATGATGCTGTAATACTGCACAAGATCGGACAGGATGTCCCCGACCCAGGGCGCCGCGACGGTGCTGCCGTACACCACGGGAACCTGCGGCTCATCGACCATGATGAGACAGGCGAGCTGCGGATTGTTCGCGGGCAAAAAGCCGATGAACGAGGCGATGAGCAGCGTGCTCGAGACTTTACCGTTCTCATCGTATTTCTGCGCCGTTCCGGTCTTGCCGCCGACGGTATAGTTCTGCACCTGCGCCGCCGTTCCGCTGCCCTTTTCGACAACGCCCTGCAGCAGCTGCCGCACCTTTGCGGAGGCGTCCTCGGAGATGACGCGGCGGAGTTCCGTCGGTTCGTTTCCCTTGATGTCGGTGCCGTCGGTGGCGGTGATGGAGCTCACGACGTAGGGCTGCATGAGCACGCCGCCGTTGATCGCAGCGCAGGCGGCGTTCAGCATCTGCACGGGTGTGACGGTGATGCTCTGGCCGAAGCTCACGCGCGCAAGATCCGCATCGCGGATATACTTGCGGTGGATGATACTGCCCTCGTCCTCGCCGGGGATACCGCATTCGGTCGACGCGCCGAAGCCAAAGGCATAAATGTAATCGTAAAGCGTGTTGACGCCCATTTTCTGCGCCATCTGCATGAACGCGCAGTTGCAGGAGTTCTGCACGGCCTCTGCGAGCGTCTGCGTGCCGTGTCCCTTTGTTTTCCAGCAGCGGATCTTTTCAAAGCCGTACTGCTCATAGCCTTTGCAGCTGAAGGTGTCCTCCATCGTGACCGCACCGGAATCGAGCGCAGCCGCAAGCGTGATGATCTTAAAGATCGAGCCCGGCTCATAGGTCTCGGAAACGGAGCGGTTGCGGCTCATCTCCAGCAGCGAGGCGACGTCGCTTCTGGGCGGCGCATTCAGATCGAAGGTCGGGTAGGTGGTGCTGCTGAGGATCTCGCCGGTTTTCGGGTTCATGAGCAGCGCCGTGACCTGCTTTGCCTTGTTGACCGAGTAGCACTCCGCGACCGCAGTCTCAACATAGGATTCCGCAACGGAGTCCGTTGTGAGCGTCATGTCGTAGCCGTCGATGGGGGCGATGTATTCCTCTTCGCCGTAGGACAGCGCATGGTTGTTTCGGTCGACCTCGGTGACGAGACGGCCGCTTTTGCCCGCGAGGTATTCGTCATAGGAGGCCTCGATGCCCGTCTGGCCCTCGCCGTCCGTGCCGGTAAAGCCGATGAGCTGCGAAAACAGGTTTCCCATCGGGTAGTAGCGCTTCATGTCGGCCGAAAAGCTGATGCCGCGTCCGAGCTGGAGCGCCGTGAGCTGATCGACAACCCCGCTCTCGACCTGCCGTTTCAGAACGATCTGCTGCTTTTCCACACGGCAGACGCGTTCGTAAACATAGTCATAATCGAGCCCCAGCACATCCGACACCTCGATGGAGATTCGGACGCGTTCGGACTCGGCGATGACCTGCGGGTTGACGAGCACACGATAGGACGTGCCGCTCTGTGCGAGCACGATGCCGTTGCGGTCCATGATGCGCCCGCGCTGGGCGTTCAGCGCCGTATTGCGCGTCTGCTGGCGCGCCGCGCGCGCCGCGTATTCGTCGCCCTTCAGGATCTCCACCTGGAACAGACGCAATACAAGCGCGAGGAAGATGAGCGCCATGATGATCAAGAGAATGATGAGCTTCTGCTTGATTTTTGGAGAAGGGGTTGCTGCCATGAACGGCCGCTCCTTTCACTTTGGGACGCGAACGGCGGTCATTCGCCGCCGCCGTCCCCGCCGGTGGGCGCGGGATCGTTGCCCGTGGCGTCCCCGGTGTCGTCCGCGCCACCCGCGCCGTCTTCGGCGGTGGGGTCTGTGCCTGCGGGCGTATCGCTGCCCGACGCGGCGCCGAACGATGCGGGAATGGGATCCCCGGCTACAAGACTTTGTGACTGCGTGGGATAGGTCATGCCTGCGGCAAGCGCCGCCTGCTCGGCCTGCTGGATGGTGACGGCGCACTCGATCGCCACGTTGAGCTCGGAGATATGGAGCGTCACTTCCTCGATATCTTCATTGAGCGTATTGATGTCGGAATACGCGCGCGAAATGCGTTCATATCCCGAGAGGGTAAACAGGATCATACCGGCAAAGGCGAACGCGCAGAACATGATGCCGATGCGCTCAAGCACGCTCATCTCCTTCTGCGTTCGGATGGGGACGGGGCGGACACGGCCGTCCGCATCGGGGATCGGCTCGCCCGTTTCGCGGTCATAGTCGTAGGCGGCGCTGTCCCGCGACGGCTGATACAGGCGCGTGTCGGGCTTGGCGCGGCGCTTTTTTGTGCGCTCATCCTTTTGAAAGCGGGCTGCTGCCATGCTTGCAGGACCTCCTTTCTACTACTATGCGGGTCAAATCTTTTCTATGGCACGGAGTTTCGCGCAGGCTGCGCGCGGGTTTTCGGCAAGTTCCTGTTCCGTGCCGGTCAGGGGCTTCTTTGTCAGAATGCGCGCAGTGGGCTTCTTACCGCAGATGCACACAGGCGCTTTCGGCGGACAGGTGCAGGGGTTTTCGTAGCTGCGGAACGCCTGCTTGACGATGCGGTCCTCAAGCGAATGGAACGTCAGGATCACGAGACGTCCGCCGGGGTTCAGCAGGTCGTGCGCCTGATCGACGGCGCGGCGCAGACCGTCCAGCTCGCCGTTGACCTCGATGCGGATCGCCTGAAAGGTGCGGCGCGCGGGGTGCTGCTGCTCATGACGGCTTTTGCCCGGCATGGCCGCGCACACGATGGCGGAAAGCTCGGCCGTTGTCTCAATGGGGCGCTTTTCCCGCTCGCGCAGGATCCTGTCCGCAATACGCGAAGCGAACCGTTCTTCCCCGTACTCGCGAAGGATGCGGCAGAGCTGCTCAAAGGAGTAGCCGTTGACGACATCCCGCGCGGAGAGGGGCGCGGTTCGATCCATGCGCATATCGAGCGGCGCATCCGCATGGTAGGAAAAACCGCGTTCTGCGGTATCCAGCTGATGCGACGATACACCGAAATCAAATAGTATACCATCAACGCCCCCTATGTCAAGGGACGCCAAAAGTGCCGGCAGATCAAAAAAATTGCCGTGCAGCGCCTGAAAGCGTTCGCCAAAGGGGCGCAAACGCTCTGTTGCAGCTGCCACGGCATCCCAATCCCTGTCGATTCCGATGAGCCGTCCGCTCTGCGGCATTCGTGTGAGCGTCGCTTCGGCGTGACCGCCGCCCCCCAGCGTTCCGTCCACGAAGATCCCGCCGCGCTCCGGCGCCAAGAGCTCCATGACTTCTTCAAGGAGCACGGGTACATGTGAAAACGTCATATTCCAACCTGAGACAAGTGCTGCAATGCGGCACTGTAGTCCTCCTCGACCGCCGCGCTGTGTCGCAGAAGCTGCCCCGGCTCCCAAAGCTCGATCCGGTTGCCGACGCCGATGAGCGTCACTTCCTTTTCGATGCCCGTAAGCTCGCGGAGCGGCTGCGGCAGCAGGATGCGTCCCTGCTTGTCCAGTTCGCAGGCGGAGGCGGAGGCGTAAAGACGGCGGCGTACCGCTTGGCCGGCCATATCCGTAATGGGAAGCTGCGCAAGACGCTGTGAGAACTGGTCCCACTCCGCAACGGACATGCCGAAGAGGCAGTGCAGCTCGCGATCCGCAAGCAAACCCTGCGTGATCACAAGAATGTCGCCCAGAGACTCCCGCCATTTCGCAGGGATAAAGACGCGCCCTTTGGCATCCAGCGCATGTGCAAATGACCCGATGAGCATGGGCAGCGTATCTCCTCTCCGCGAAGGCGGTTACACCTCTACATGATATAAATCGAGTATACACCACTTCACCCCATTTGTCACCACTTTCATAATTATTTCCATGGGATTTTTTGAACAATTTATAAACTTATCCCAAAATCACTTGCATCTTTTCTGCGATACCACCAAATATGGTATACTATGGTGAAAGAATAGCCATATATGGTGATCCGGATGAAAAGCGGTGCGGTTTCCGTGCGTTCGAGAGCGGGAGCACGGCTGCTTTCGCCCGTTTTTGCGTCAAAAACGGAAAGGACCGCATGTTCCGCACGGGTGGGGGAAAGCTTTCACGGACGGGACGCGGCGGATCCGGACTTGCAGCTCTGCGGCGGCGGGCCGCGGCGAAACTTTTGATCCGGGCGCGCAGAATAGAGCGCGCTCATTGGAGGAACGATGGCACAGGACTATAACGTATCGAGCATAAAGGTGATGGAGGGGCTGGACGCGGTGCGGATGCGGCCGGGCATGTATATCGGTTCGACCGGGCCGCGCGGCCTGCATCATATGCTTTGGGAGATCGTGGACAACGCGGTGGACGAGGCGGCGAACGGCTATGCAAGCGATGTCTCGGTCACGATCCATCGGGACAATTCCGTGACCGTGACGGACAACGGCCGCGGCATTCCGGTGGGCGTGCATGAGAAGCTCGGCGTATCTGGCGTCGAGGTCGTGTTTACGCAGCTGCACGCAGGCGGCAAGTTCGGCAATGATTCCTATGGCTTTTCCGGCGGCCTGCACGGCGTGGGCGCGTCGGTCGTCAACGCGCTGTCGGAGTGGGTCACGGTGGAGGTGTATTACGAGAACCGCGCATATCGGGTCGAGTTCAGTTCCGAACCGGACGAAACGGGACACATCGTTTCCGGAAAAACGAAGTATCCGCTCAAGGAGATCGGCCGTACGCGCAAGCAGGGGACGGTCGTGACGTTCCTGCCGGACAAGCGGGTGTTCGAGACGGTCTCCATGCAGTATGAAACGGTCGCAAAGCGCTTGCGGGAGCTTGCCTATCTGAATCGCGGCGTGCGCTTTCTCTTCACGGACGAGCGCGAGCAGGGCGAGCGCAGGAGCGTGGAGTACAAGTATGACGGCGGCCTGTCCGACTTTGTTTCCTATATGAATGCGGATAAGACGACGCTGTATGAGCCGCCCATCCACATCAAGGGCGAGAGCGGCGGCATCGTGGTGGAGCTGGCGTTTCAGCACAACGACGGCTATGCAGACAACATTTTTTCCTATGTAAATAACATCCCGACCACGGAGGGCGGCACGCATGAAACGGGCTTTAAGGCCGCGTTCACGAAGGTCATGAACGATTACTGCCGCAAGCAGGGCATTCTGAAGGATAAAGACGCGCCGCTTGCGGGCGAGGATTTCCGCGAAGGCATCACGGCGGTGCTTGCGCTCAAGATGCGTTCCATTCAGTTCGAGGGACAGACAAAGACCAAGCTCGGCAATACGGAAGCGCGTCCTGCGGTCGAAGCGGTGATTGCGGAACAGCTTACGCCCTTCCTCGAGGACCTGAAGAACGCCGATACGGTCGGCCGCATCGCGGAGAAGGCGGTCAAGTCCGCCAAAGTGCGCGAAGCCGCAAGAAAGGCGAAGGCGACTGCGCGCGAAAAGAACAAACTTGAAAACGCCCCGCTCGTGGGAAAGCTGTCAAGCTGTACCGGCCGCAACGCCGCCATCAACGAGCTGTTTATCGTCGAGGGCGACAGCGCGGGCGGCTCGGCAAAGCAGGGACGCGACAGAAAATTTCAGGCGATCCTGCCCCTGCGCGGAAAGCCGCTGAACGTTGAAAAAAAGCGGCTCGACCAGGTCTTGCAGAACGAGGAGTTCCGCTCCATCATCACGGCGCTCGGCACGGGCATCGGCGAGGACTTCGATCTTTCGAGCCTCAAGTACGACAAGGTCATCATCCTTTCGGATGCGGATCAGGACGGCGCGCATATCCGCGCGATCCTGCTGACCTTTTTCTATCGTTATATGAAGGAACTGATCATGGACGGACATGTGTATATCGGGCTGTCGCCGCTCTACCGGGTGGCAAAGGGCGAGAAACACGTCTACTGCTACGACGACGCGGAACTGAAAAAAGCGACGAAGGAAGCCGGAAAGGGCTATACGGTCCAACGCTACAAAGGCCTCGGCGAGATGAATCCGGAGCAGCTCTGGGAAACGACGCTGAACCCGGAGAACCGCGCGCTCGTCCGCGTCACGATCGAGGACGCGGCGGACGTGGAGCACAAGGTCACGGTGCTCATGGGCGACAAGGTGCAGTCGCGTAAGGAATACATCTTCAACAACGCCGATTTCAATAAGGAAAAGAGCGTGTTTGAAAAGATGCAGAGCAGCAGGGCGTAAGAGAGGGGAGAGCGAGCATGGCAAAGGAAACGAAAACCTTCGAAGAGCGCATCATCCTCCGCAGCATGGACGACATGATGCACGAGTCCATGATGCCCTACGCGGAGCACGTCATCTTGGAGCGCGCTCTGCCGCGAGTCGAGGACGGTCTGAAGCCCGTGCAGCGACGCATCCTGTTTACGATGCTGGAACTGGGGCTTTCGCCCGACAAGCCGCACAGAAAGAGCGCACGTATCGTCGGCGACTGCCTCGGAAAATATCATCCGCACGGCGATTCCTCCGTGTACGACGCCATGGTGCGTATGGCGCAGCCCTTCAATATGCGCGTGCAGCTCGTGGACGGCCACGGCAACTTCGGCTCCGTGGACGGCGATTCCGCGGCCGCGATGCGTTACACGGAAGCCCGCATGACGGACGCAGCGCTGTATCTCCTGCGCGACATCGATAAGGACACGGTCGACTTTTCTCTGAACTTTGACGACACACTGAAGGAGCCGGAGCTGCTGCCGGGGCGATTCCCGAATCTGCTCGTGAACGGCTCGTCTGGCATTGCGGTCGGTCTTGCAACGAATATCCCGCCGCACAACCCCGGCGAAGCGATTGATGCCGTCATCGCGGAGATGGAAAACCCGGACATTACACTCAAGGAGCTGATGCGGATTCTGCCCGCTCCGGATTTTCCGACGGGTGCGTATCTGCTTGCATCCGACGAGATCGAAAAGGCATATGAAACGGGGCGCGGCAAGCTCACCATGCGCGCAAAAACGCACTTTGAAGAGCAGAAGAACGGGAAAACGCTCATCGTCGTCACAGAGTTTCCCTATCAGGTGAACAAGGCGGCGGCACTCCAGCGTGTGCTTGAGGTCAGCCAGGAAAAGAAGGCGTTGTTTTCCGGTATCGCGGACATCCGGGACGAGAGCGACCGCATGGGAACGCGCGCGGTCATCGAGGTCAAAAAGGATGCAGACCCGGAAAAGCTGCTGCAATATCTGTTCAAATACACGGATCTTCAATGCACGTTCGGCGTGAATATGGTCGCCATCGCGGGCGGCAGACCGCAGCAGATGGGACTGAAGGAGATCATTGCGCACTATATCCGTCACCAGCGCGAGGTCGTGACGCGAAGGACCCGAAACGAGCTTGAAACTGCGGAGCGGCGGGAGCATATTCTTGCGGGGCAGAAGATCGCGGTGGACAATCTTGACGAGGTCATCGCGATCATCCGCGCGGCAAAGTCCCCGAAGGAGGCAAAGGACGCGCTCATGAAGCGCTTTGCGCTCACGGAGATCCAGGCGCAGGCCATCCTTGACCTGCGGCTTCAGCGGCTCACGAATCTTGAGCTGCGGCTCATCGAGGAGGAGTATGCGGCTGTGCTCGACCAGATCGAGACGTTCAAGGGCATCCTTGCCTCGGATAAGAAGCTCGTCGCGCTCATCAAAAAGGAGCTGCTCGCGATCAAGAAACGCATCGACGATCCGCGGCGCACGGAGATCATCGAGGCGGGCGAGCTCATCAGCAGCGTGGAGGAGGAGCAGGCCGTCGCGGAGGACGTGACCGTCGCCGTGTGCGAGGGCCTGCGCGTGCGCCGCTGCCTCACAAAGCAGTTCAACGCGGACGCAATCGCAGAGGACAAGCCGCTGTTCCTTCTGACGACCGATACGGCGAAGCGCATCCGGCTCTTTACCGATCAGGGCGCAGTGCTGACGATCCCCGCATCGGATATACCCGAAACGAAGAACAATCAGAAGGCGCAGAACCTTGCGGCGCTTCTGCCCTTTGAGAAGGGCGAGCGCATCATCGCCGCCTACACGGACGACGATGCGGGCGATTACCTGTTTTATACGAAGAAGGGCAGCGTCAAGCGCACGCCCGCCGCGGAATACAAGCTGCGCGTCAAGCGGACGCAGGCGATCACGCTGCGCGACGGCGACGCAGTGCTGGACGTCAAAAAGGACAACGGCGAGAGTATCCTGCTCATCACGCGCATGGGGATGAGCATCCGCTTTGCGGCGGATACCGTGCCGGCCATGGGGCGTGTCAGCGGCGGTGTGAAGTGCATCAAGCTCGAACCGGGCGATTCCGTGCTCTATGCCGCGCAGGTGCCGGAGGAGGGCGAGATCCTCACCGTGACCGATCGCGGTTACGGCAAGCGGAGCTTCCTCTTTGACTATGAATTGCAGGGACGCAACGGCAAGGGACTCAAAACGTTCGATTTCAAAAAGAACGGGTCGAACGGCAACTGCATCGCCGCGGTGTTCCACGTTCGCGAACCTTTCGTATTCCGCATCGTGCAGCGGCACGGCGCGGAGACGCCGCTTTCCACCGAGCAGGTGCGCATCGAAGCGCGCGCAAGCCGCGGTTCCATGCTTGTGGCGGTCGTGCTTGACGACGACGTTGTGGCGGTGCGAAGGGATGCGCCAGAAAAGAACGGAGACTGACACAGCCGGAAGGGGGGGCGTTCTTTCGTACGTATTCTTTTGCAACATGCGTTTGAAAAAGTCGAAAAGAAATGCGTATATTTTCTTAAAAAATACACTTGTTCCGGCGTCAGAACAAACGGACGGTCCGTATGGGGGCCGCCCGTTTATTTGTGTTACAGGCGGCAAGGCGGGAAAGCGTCTTTTCCGCAAGAAAACGTTCCCCCGCAAGGCGGTTGATCCCGTTTCGTCAAGAACGGGGATCAACCCTTCAAACAGAAAACGCACCGCCGTTCTTTGTGCCCGAGCTGGTGAATTGTGACAACAATTTGACTTTTTGACGGAAAACATGTATAGTATCTTACACCTATATGCACTAATACTGAATTTATTATGGGGTGGATTGCAGCGATGGAAACAAACAAAAAACGCCGCCGGGGCGATCGGTATGACGCCAGGCGGATCCGAGGACTGGACAGCATGCATGTCATCATGCCGCCGATGCTCCCGAACCGCGCGGATAACGAGGCGTTTATTCAGGAGGTCGTGGACGTGACCGCGCTCGAGGCCTATCTTGAAAAGAAGAACGGCGAAAACCCGGAGCATCGGTACACGGCGTTTCAAGCGATCCTTGCGGCGCTCGGCAGAGCGATCGACATGCGGCCGCGCATGAATAGCTTCATCAAGGGCGGCCGGTATTATCAGCGCGATCATATCTCCTTTTCGCTCGTTGCGAAAAAGGTGTTCTCCGATACCGGGGCGGAAGCCCTTGCGATCCTCAAGTACGATCCGGAGAGCGGCAAGAGCAGCATGAACGAGATGCATGACAAGCTCTGCGACTTTGTGTACGACCTGCGCGTGCGGGACAAGAAGGATGACACGACGGATACGATGGATTTCATCACGAAGATGCCGTTTTTCCTCGTGAAACTCTGCATGAACCTGCTGGCATGGCTTGACGATCACGGGCATATGCCGAAATCGCTTCTTCGGGAGGATCCGTACAACAGCACCGTGTTCATCACGAACCTCGGCTCGCTGAAGCTCCGCGCGGGCTACCATCACCTGACGAACTGGGGAACGAACTCCATTTTCGTCGTTGTTGGCGAGCGGCACTTGCAGCCGTTCTTTGACGACGAGGGCAAGGCCGAGATGCGCCCGGTCATCGAGATCGGACTGACGCTCGACGAGCGCATTGCCGACGGATACTACTATGCAAAGACCGTTCGGCTGCTCAAGCACCTCCTGACGCATCCGGAGCTGCTCGACACGCCCGCAAAGGAGGAGATCCGCTGTGAATACTGAAGCGCTTCGGTTTGATTATGAAGTTTCCGCACCCTGGCTTAAGCATTACGGTACGGTTCCCGCGCACCTGACCTATCCGGACGGATCGATGGTGGACGCTATCGCCGCAGTCGCGGAAAAGTATCCGAATTATACCGCTTTCACATTTCAGGGTAAAAAAACGACCTATGCCGAAATGATGAAACAGATCTCCCGCGTCGGACGTGCGTTTGCGGCCGCCGGGATCAGGAAGGACGACCGCGTGACCGTTTGTATGCCGAACTGCCCGCAGGCGGTGCTCTGCTTCTACGGGCTGAACCTCATCGGCGCGGTCGCGACCATGATCCATCCGCTTTCGAGCGTCGGCGAGATCGCATTCTATATCAAGGACTCCGGCTCTGTTGCTGCGGTCACGCTGGAGATGTTCTACGGGAAATTCATGGAGGTGCTGAAGGAAGCGCCCGTGGATACGCTCGTTGTTTCGAGCATTTCCGATGCGCTCTCTCCCATCATGAAGTTTGGCTACTGGCTCACCGAGGGACGCAAGATGGATCGCCTCGACATGCAACCCCCCGCCGTGCCGTGGTCGGATTTTCTCAAAAAGGGCGACACCTATGCCGAGCCGTACATCGTCAAGCGTGCGGGTCACGATCCTGCGGCGATCCTGTTCTCCGGCGGCACGACCGGCAAGACAAAGGGCATTCTGCTCTCCAACCTGAACTTTAACGCACTGGGACTACAGACCATCGCCATGGCGACGACGTTTGAGCCCGGCCAGAGCATGCTTGCGGCAATGCCGATGTTCCACGGCTTCGGCCTCGGCGTGTGCATCCATACGATGATGGTCGCGGGCGGCAATTCCATTCTCGTGCCGCGCGTCTCCGTCGAGAGCTATGCGCGACTGCTGAAGAAGGCGCAGCCGAACTATATCGCCGGCGTTCCGACGCTGTATGAGGGCATCACGAGAAATCCCTACATGAACGGCGTTTCCCTTGCCTGCCTGAAAGGCGTGTTCTCCGGCGGCGATTCGCTGTCCATCGAGCTGAAGAAGAAGTTCGATAAGTTTTTGAAAGATCACGGCGCGACCGTTACGGTGCGCGAGGGCTACGGCACGACCGAGTGCGTGACGGCCTCGTGCCTCACGCCGGTCGATCTGTACAGAGAGGGCAGCATCGGACTGCCCTTCCCGGACACCTACTATAAGGTGGTCAGGCCCGGCACGATCGACGAAGTCCCCTATGGCGAAGACGGAGAGATCTGTCTGACCGGCCCCACGATGATGCATGGGTATGTGAACCAGCCGGAGGAGACGGCAAGTACGCTCCGCCGCCACGACGACGGGTATGTCTGGCTGCACACGGGCGACCTCGGCAAGATGGACGAGGACGGCTTCATCTACTTCAAGCAGCGCATCAAGCGCATGATCGTCACAAGCGGCTACAATGTGTATCCCTCGCAGCTCGAGAATATCATCGACGCGCACGAAGCGGTACAGATGAGCTGCGTCATCGGCGTGCCGGATTCGTACAGGATGCAGAAGGTCAAGGCCTTCGTCGTGCTTATGCCGGGCGTGAAGGATACGCCGGAGCTCAAAAAAGAGCTGTTCGAGCATTGCAAAAAGAATATCGCAAAGTACGCCATGCCCTATGAGATCGAGGTGCGCGAATCGCTTCCGAAAACGCTTGTGGGCAAGATCGCCTATACCGTGCTGGAAAAAGAAGAGCAGGAGAGGATCAAAAACCGGCGGGCATAGGGAGTGGAATCGGACGGCAATGGAGTGGCGTCGCCCGCCCACGCTCGAAAAAACAGCGCGCAACCAAGCCGCGGGAAGACTGGTGTTCTATATGGAGGCCAATGGGAGCGGCGTTTCTGAGGAATGACGGAAGAAGCCGGAAAGACGCTTTCAAACACATCGATTCTATGGTATATTTTAAGGAGGTACAGTATGAAACGATGCAAGCTGTTTGCCCTGCTGCTTGCCGCGGCGTTGCTTTTGACTGGATGCGGCAGCCGGAAAAGCCCCGCAGCCGAACCGATGGCTTACGGCGTGAACATGGCGCAGGATAAATCGGCGGACTACGACGTCCCCTATGCCTATGAGGAACCCACCGAAGAAGCCGCGACCACGGCCCCGGCGCCGGAGGGCGCCGCCGGTATCGCGGATGCGGAGAACAGGTACGGCGAAAAGATCATCTACAATGCAGAACTGACCATCACGGCGGACGTCCCCGCGGATTCGCTTGAGAACGCGCGCAGACAGTGCGAGGCGCTCGGCGGTTACCTTGCCTCGTCTTATGAATGGACGGATTCCGAGGGGCGGAACTATGCGAGCGCAACGCTCAAAGTACCTGCGGATCAGCTGGAGGCGTTTGTGCAAAGTCTCGAGCGTTTGGGTGAAGCGGAGCACTATCGGCTTTGGAGTGACGACGTGACGCTCCAGTATTTCGATATGAGCGCGCGGCTCAAGGCCATGCAGGCCGAGGAAGCCCAGCTCATGCAGGTGCTCGAAGAGTGCAAGACCGTTGAAGAGATCCTGCTTGTGCGGGAGCAGCTTGCCGAAGTGCGCGAAAGGATCGAGTCCTATCAGGGGCGCATCAACCTCTGGGATCACGAGGTGCGCTACGCGACGCTGGAGCTGACGATCAACGAAACGCCGAAGAAGGCTGCGGAGACCGATCGTTGGAGCGCGGCCGGCGTGGGCGGCAGGATCCTTGAGGGCCTCGAAAACAGTTGGGACTACCTGCTCATCATTCTGGCGGGCTTCGTCATCGTTCTTGCGAACATCGGCCTGCCCGTGCTTGTCATCGGCGGCATCGTCGTGGGGATAGTTCTCCTCAGCCGCCGCGCAAGCAGAAAGCGGAAAGAGCGCAGAGCGCGGAAGCAGCTTGCGGCGGAGCAAGGAAAGGCGGAAGCGGAAGCCGCGGAGCAGGACGCGGGGACCCGCGAGAACGCATAGAGCCGACGCGGAGGGCTGCTCGCCATGCCGACGCCGGACAGATCAACCCAATGTCGGAGAAACCGATGGCACGGGCTGTGGGAGGTCTGCGCTTTCGAACGGTAAAACAAGGATAAGGGGATACTATGGGAACGGTAAACATTCGGGAGGCGAAAACAAAACGCGAGCTGGTGCGGTTCATGGACTTTCCGCGGAAGCTCTACCGGGGCAATCCGTACTTTGTGCCGGATATGCTGTCCAGCCAGGTCGCGGACATGCAGCACGGCAAAAACCCTGCGTTTGCATATTGCGACGCAAAGTGCTTTCTTGCGCTGCGCGACGGCGAGATCGTCGGCAGGATCGCGGGCATCCATAACCGCAGAGCGAACGAGAAATTCGGTAAAAACTATCTGACCGTTACGCACATCGACTTCATTGACGACGACGAGGTCGTGGACGCGCTGTTCGACGCGGTGGAGACCTGGGGCAAAGAGGCATACGGCTGTACGCACGCGCACGGCCCGCTCGGCTTTTCCGACATGGACCGCGAGGGCATGCTGGTCGAGGGCTTCGACCGCATGAGCCTGTTCATCACCTATTACAATCACCCGTATTATATCCGGCAGATGGAGCGCCGCGGCTACGGGAAAGAAGTCGATTGGATCGAGTGCCGCATCAAGATCCCGGATGCGCCGGTGGAGCGCCTTGAACGGATCGCAGACTGCGTGCAGAAGCGGAAAAAACTCCGCGTGGTCGATCTCGGCAATCAGGGCAAGCCGATCAAGGAGCTTGCCAAGGATATGTTCGGACTCTGGAACGAGACCTATAAGGCGCTGTTCGGCGTGGTCCCCATGACCGAGGAGCAGACGGATAAGTATGTGAGCGAGTTTCTGCCCATGCTCGACCCGCGAACGACCGCATTCGTCTATAACGAGGCGGGCGAAATGGTCGCATTCGGCATCAGCTGTCCCTCACTCGAAAAAGCGCAGCGGCAAAACGGCGGCCGCATGTTCCCCTTCGGTTGGATCCCGATGCTGCGAGCGCTCAAGGGCAGGAACGATACGCTCGATCTGCTGCTCATTGCAGTTCGGCCCGACCTGCAGGGCGCGGGCGTAAACGCGATCGTCATGAACGAGATGCAGAAAAAGGTCATCAAGGCGGGTTTCCGCTATGCGGAGACGGGACCAATGCTCGAACTGAACGAAAAGGTGCAGGCGCAGTGGAAGTTCTTTGATTATGAACAGCATAAGCGCCGCCGCTGCTGGGTGAAGGAGCTGTGACGAATCCGCCGACTTCCGCCGGGTCCGCGTTCTGCGGGATCCGGCTTCTTTTGAAGGGAGCGTTGCCCTTGTGCAAACGAATTGCCGCGATCGTGCTGCTGCTCGCCCTGCTGCCGCCCCTTGCCTGCGCGCCCGTCCGGACGGAGGCGCCCTCGCGGACCGCCGCGCTAAGCGACGCGCCCGCCGCCGAACCGGAGTCGACGGAGACGGAGGGATGGGGCGATCCGGACAGCGGAGACGAACCGTATGCGCCGCTGCCCGCGTCGGAGATCGAGAGCTTTTCTTATCGGTACGGGGAAACGCTGCTTTTGCTGTTCCGAGACGGCGACGGTACGGCGTGCCTGTTTGCGGAGAAGGACGGCGAGGCCGTGCAGGGAACGGCGGACGCATCCGTGCTGGATGCGCTTTCGGACGTTCTCCTGCGGGAGCATGTTCGCGACTGGGACGGTTTCTCGGGCAAAGGGACGAAACAAGCCTTCCGGCTGTCCGTCTGCTTTGGCGACGCCACGGAGATCAATGCGTCGGGAAGCGCGGCGGACGCACCGGAGGGGTATGCTGCGGTGCATGAGGCGCTCTGCGAGATCTTGGAACCGCTGCTTGACGAGTGAAACGGAGGCAACATATGGAGTTTAGAGAAACGCTCGTGCGCGCGGGCAAGCGCCTGCTTGAAAAGAAACTCACGGTCGAGACATGGGGGAATCTCAGCCTTCGTGACCCGGCGACGGGACTGGTCTACATCACGCCGTCTGCCATGGCGTATGACCGCATTTCCCCGGAGGACGTCGTTGTGATGACGCTTTCGGGCGAACGCGTCGCGGGCGAACGCAAGCCGACCGTTGAGACAGCCCTGCACCTCGGCATTTACGGGGCGCGGCCGGAGATCTGCGCAATCGTACACACGCATCCCGTGCAGTCTCTGGTGTTCGCTTGTCTGCACGAGGACATCCCTCCCGTTATCGACGAGGCTGCGCAGTCGCTCGGCGGTACGGTGCGCTGCGCCGCATACGCGCTGCCCGGCACGAAAGCGCTTGCGCAAAACGCCCTGGCTGCCCTTGGGAAAGACGGCATGGCTTGTCTGCTCGCAAACCACGGCGCAGTCTGCCTCGGCCGCGATATGGACGAAGCGTTCCGAACGGCAGCGGTGCTCGAGATGACGGCGGAGGTATACCGTATGGCGCGCACGCTCGGCACGCCGAAGCCCGTTAGCGCGGAAAACGCGGCATATCTGCGGGAGTTCATGCTGCACCGCTATTTCGTGCAGAAGGACTGAAGCCGGGACAACGGCGTTTCCTCAGCCTGCGCGGGGAGCGCTACAGCAGCGTTTTCAGAGAGAACAGCTCGATCTCGCGCAGTTGCTCCACGCCGCAGCGCAGACCCGCCGCAGCGACGAGAAGATCCTCACGCTCGGACAGCGGCGCCGCCGCTTCGACCGCCGTGAGCAGAGCGTCTACCGCACCGTGATCGAGAAACAGCTTGCAGACGGGGAGCTTTTCACGCGTTGTTTCGGAAAGTGCCGAAAGCTCCCGCTGCGCAAGGGGCAGATCGCCGGAGAGCGCCGCTTGTTCCGCCGCGTTTACGAAGCGAAGCATCGCGTCCGTCGTGCGGGACAGATACAGCCCCGGCACGATGAACAGAAAGAGCAGGAGCGCGGCGACAATGAGATTCACCGTGCGTCGGATCCGGTTAAACCGCATGTTTTTTCGCCTCCGTTTCGAGCACGGTCTGCTGCGCGCCGTTTGTCTGCCGCTGTTGGATAAAGAGCGTGCCGTCCGGCGTGAGCTGCGCGAAAAACACGTCTCGTGGGTCGCGGATCCCCGCCTTTTTGAGCTGTTCCAGCACCCAGTCACGGCTGACGCCCGTGCTGCGCACAGCGCGCTCGGAGATCACGCCGTCCAGCACGAGCATGTATGCAAGTCCTTCGTCGTTTTTGAGAGGGAGACCCAGATCCTGCGCGGTGGGCGTCTGGTATGCACATTTTTGCAGGACGCTCAGCGAGCCGTTCGTTTCGAGAATGGCATAGCTGACGTTGCTGAGGTCAAAAACATCCTTTGCGCGGAGCTGGTCGAGCAGGTCGACCACGGTGTAGTTTGCCGCGCGCATGACGTCCTCCTGCAAAACACCGTCCGCAATGAGCAGAAGCGGATTGCCGCAGAGCGCGCGGCGAAGACGGCTGCTTTTGAGACAGATCCAGTTCACGAGCTGCTGCACAAGGTAGAGCGCGAGGATCGGAACGACGCTGTAGGTGAGCGGGATCCCCGTGTCCGCGATGGCGCAGGAGGCCAGATCCGCGATCATGAGCGTGATCAGGAGGTCAAAAGGCTGGAGATCCGCGATCTGACGCTTGCCGGTCAGGCGGAGTACGGTAAATACAAGCGCGTACATCAGCGCAGCGCGCAGGAACAGGATCAGCATGGGTGTCGGTTCGCCTCCAAACGGCGGACGGGCCGCCGTACTTTTCGCTTAGTCTTTCAAAAAATGGAGAAGCGCATTCGCGGCCGCGTTAAATTTTTGTCCTGCGGCTTGCAACGAACGCGCGTTCCATGGTTTAATATACAATATCTACCTGTTCGGAGGATAAACATGCAGCGAATCGGCAAGGAGGCGTATTACCTCTCTATCGCGGCGGAGGTCGCGAGACGATCCACCTGTCTCAGACGGCAGTACGGCGCAGTCATCGTCAAAAACGACGAGATCGTTGCGACCGGCTACAACGGCGCGCCGCGCGGAGACGAAAACTGCTGTGACGTCGGCGTTTGCTGGCGTGAGCACAACAACATCCCGCACGGCGAGCAGTATGAAAAATGCGTGGCTGTCCATGCGGAGCAGAACGCCATCATCTCCGCGAGCCGGCGCGATATGCTGGGCGGAACGCTGTATCTTGCGGGCTTTGAAAACGGCGGCGCCATCGCGGACGCCACGCCGTGTCTGATCTGCAAGCGGCTCATCAAAAACGCGGGCATCGTCCGTGTCATCAATCAAAACGGGGAGGTTGTCATATGAACATCGGACGGGTCGGTGACGGGAACGTCGTACTCATCGCGGGCGGCGGAAGGGTGTATACGGACGTCGCGGCGCGGTTCACACGCACGGAGAAAGGACTGTCGGAGATCATCGCGTCGCCGTATAATGCGGCGCTCGTGCGCTCCATCGTGGACAAGGGCCACCTTGCCGCAACGGAATTTGACTATTTCCTGTTCGGCGTGGAGGGGTACTCCCGCGTGACGGAGGTGCAGCTTGTGAGAAAACGGATGGCCAATTACCTCATCAAGAGCGGCCGGGTGGATAAACACGGGAAACGTTCGTTTGATGTGGTCGTGCCGGACGGCATTCTTGCGCACAGCGTGGAATGCACGCTTGAAGACGGAACGCCGATCCGGCTGTCGGGCGAGGCGCTTCTGCGTCTCACGGAGCAGTGGTACGATGCCGGCGTCGAAGCGGGACTCCCGGAGGAGGATCTGCGCTATCTCAAGCCGCAGGCGACGGAGTTCAAGGCGCTTGTCGGCATGAACGCGCACGCGCTGCTCGACTGGTTCCGGATTCGCTGCTGCAGGAACGCACAGGCGGAGATCCGCGACATGGCATGGAAAATGCTGCGGCTCTGCAAGGAGGCGGCGCCCGATCTGTTCCGCGACGCCGGCCCGTCCTGCGCGGCGCTCGGGTATTGTCCGGAGAACGATTTTCAAAATCCCGACTGCCATGTGATCCGCAAAGCGCAGGCGCTGGAACTGCTGCGCGCGGCGAGGACGGAGGGCTGAGCGCGATCGTTTCGCACGCATAAAAAGAAAGACGGCTGCACAGGGTCGCGCGCCCATGCAGCCGTTTTTTTGTTCGCAGAAAAGGTGCCGCCGCTTATGACTTTGACAGCCGGCGAACGAGATCGAAGCAGAGCTGGAAGAAATCGTTCCGCCGTTCCGCCATGATGCAGCCGATGCCGCGATCCGTGACCTCATCCGTCATGCCGGTGCAGTAGTTTGCGACGATGCCGAGAGCCGCATATTCCATGCCGAGTTCACGGCAGAGCGGCGCTTCCGGAACGATCGTCATGCCAACGACCTGCGCGCCGAGCATCCGCAGCATCCGGATCTCCGCAGCGGTCTCAAAGCGCGGACCCTCCATGCAGGCATAGACTGCGCGCCCGGCATAGGGCAGACTATGCTCGCGGATGAGAGATTCGAGCGTCATGGACAGCGTGGTGCTGAATACGTCCTCCATGCCCGCGTGAAGTCCCTGCCTGTGTTCGCGTTCAAAGGAGGATTCCCGGGATTTTGTGAAATCGAGAAAATCCGAGATGAGGCAGAAGTTTCCGAGATGGCAGGTATAGTCGCAGGTCCCGACCGAGGTCGCGCCGACCACATGCGTGACACCGAGCTGATGCAGCGCGTATACGTTCGCACGATAGTTGATCTGGCCGGGATCGAGCGCATAGAGTACGCCGTGGCGGGAGAGGAAGATGACCTCTACGCCGTCCTCCAGCGCGCCGTGAAACACGATGACGTCACCGTAAGGGGTGGACACGGCCTGCTCGTGATAGGGAATGGGCAGCGTTTCGATGTTGGTGCCGCCGATGATTGCGATTTTCATGTTTGTTCGGATCCTCCTTTGATCGCCATGTTTCTATGCTTCTCCGAACCGCTCAGCGCAGACGGAGTCCTTTCGGAAGGTGGTTTTTGAGCGTTCCGCGGTCGCACTTCCCGAAGCCCAGCGGATGCCCGTGTACGCAGACTGCGGCGTATCCGGTAAGAGACGGGTCGCAGGGGACCGTTTCACCTGCAAGAAATGCAAAAAGCGCTGCGCCGTCGAGTGTGAGCGCCGTCAAAAATTCGTCCCCGGGGTACGCAAGGAACAGCGCGTGCGCAGGCCGGAACCGCTCGCCGCGCAGCTCGCCCGCGAGCACGCCGCAGGAGAGCACGCGCATCTCGGAGAGCGCGTCCGGCACGCGCTCCGGCTGCAAAAATACGCGGCCGTCCGGGAGAAACAGCGGGGTCGCTCCGGGGCGCGCAGACATAGTATCTTTGAAAAAACGATCGAGCGCCGCGTCCGTCGCAGGATTGATCGGCTTTCCTTTGCGGGAAGGGACGCGCCGGCCGCCCGACTGCGTTTTTTCAATTGCGGCGGGCACGGGGGAATCGTCGCGCAGAAGCAGCGCAGCAAATTGGCCCTCGCCCGTTGAAGTGTGCGGATAAAACCTCTTCTGCGCGGCGCAGGAAAACGCCGGATGTGCGGCGAGGAACCATGCGACCGTCTCTTCGTTCTCCTCGGGGGAGAAGGTGCAGGTCGAGTAGACCAGTCTGCCGCCGGGCTTGACGCAGACTGCCGCGCTCTCGAGAATGCGGCGCTGCCGCTCCGCCGAGGCGCGCACGTGCGCTTCCGACCAATCGCAGACCGCCTGCGGTTCTTTGCGGAACATGCCCTCGCCCGAGCAGGGCGCGTCCACAAGCACGGCGTCGCAGCTGCCGGAAAGCAGAGGACAAAGCGCGTCCGGCCGCATGTTCGTAACGACTGCATTTTGTACGCCGAGCCGCTCCAACGTGCCGGAGAGCACGCCCGCACGCTGCGGAACGATCTCGTTGGCGATGAGAAGCCCGGTGTTCTGCATCCCTGCGGCGAGCTGTCCCGTCTTTCCGCCTGGCGCGGCGCACAGATCCAGCACCGTTTCATGCGGTTTTGCGCAGAGCAGCGCCGCCGGAAACTGCGCGGACGGTTCCTGCATATAGAATAGGCCCGCAGCATGCAGGGGATTCGTTCCGACCGGGAAGTCCTCCGGAACGAAAAAGCCCTCCGGTACGATCTCGTCGGGCGTCAGCGCTGCATCCGCAAGCGAAAGAAACGCCGCAACGTCTGTTTTCAGCGCGTTGACGCGCAGAGCACGGGGACGCGTCCGCTCCATGGCGGAAAGATAATCGGCATAGCCGGGGTCGCCGAGCTGACGGTGCATACGGCGGAGAAAGGCTTCGGGCAACTGGGTCATACGGAATACTCCAAAGAAAGGACGATGGGGCCGCCGCTAAAACGGGAAACGGGTCACAGCGAGCGGAGAACGCGCGCGGGGTTGCCCGCCGCAACGGTATTTGCCGGGATGTTGCGCGTTACGACCGCGCCTGCGCCGACGACGCTGTTGTCCCCGATCGTCACGCCGGGCAGGACGATCGCGCCCGCGCCGATCCAAACGTTTTTGCCGAGGACGAGGGGCTTGGATACGGTCGAACGCCGTTCGATGGGGTAAGGCCGTGGTTCGTTGTAATGAGGCTGACGTTCGGGCCGAGAAAGGTGTCGTCTCCAATGGTGACGCCGCCGCGATCCATGATCGTGCAGCCGGTATTGAAAAACACGTTTTTACCCACACGGAGGTTTTTTCCGAAACCGACATGCAGCGGCGGACAGATGCGAAGCGTTTCGTCGGGCTCCGTTTCCGTGAGCTCTGCAAACAGCGAACGCACGCGGTCGGGCGGACAATAACCAGTGTTCATGTCCGCGCAGATACGGTGCGCACGGGCGATGATTTCATTGATGACGGGATATTCGGGTTCATCGATGGAAACGGGCAGCCCCGCCCGGTCGCGATCCAGAATGGTCATTGGAAGAGATGCAGCGCCTTTCCCTATTTCGAAACTGGAACGGGGATCGGCGGACGCACCCGAACAGGACGCGTTCGACACCGTTCCCCTATCTTTTACTATGCTAACAAAAAAGCGCTCAACAAGCAAGCGTTTTTGTGGTATGCTTACAAAGCAAAGCCAGATTGCGGAGGATACAATATGAAAAAAGCCATTGTAACCGTCGTAGGACACGACCGCGTGGGGATCATTGCGCGCGTCGCCACGCTGCTTGCGGAATACGGCGTGAATGTGCTCGACATCAGTCAGACGGTCATGAACGAATACTTTACCATGGTCATGCTTGTGGACGTGCAGGGCTGCACGGCGGAGTTTACCGTACTGCGCGACGCGCTGAACCGGCTCGGAGAGGAAATGGCGCTGTCCATCCGTATCCAGCATGAGGACATTTTCAACGCCATGCATTCGGTGAACTGACATGCTGAATCAAACGGAAATTCTTGAAACGATCCGAATGATCGAGCAGCAGCACCTCGACATCCGCACGATCACGATGGGCATATCGCTCACGGACTGCGCGGACGGCGACGCGCAGACGGCGTGCCAAAAGACGTATGACAAGATCATGCGCCTTGCGGGGAAGCTCGTCAAAACCGGAGAGCAGATCGAGACCGAGTTCGGCATCCCGATCGTGAACAAACGCATCAGCGTTACGCCGATCGCGGAGATCGCGGCTGCGTCCCGCACGACGGATTACGTCGTCTTTGCAAAAACGCTCGATCGCGTGGGCGAGGAGCTTGGCGTGAATTTTGTGGGCGGGTTTTCCGCGCTGGTGCAGAAGGGCATGACCCGCGCGGACGAGCGGCTCATCGCCTGCATTCCGGAGGCACTTGCCGTGACGAACCGCGTGTGCAGCTCGGTCAACGTCGCGTCCACGCGCGCCGGCATCAACATGGACGCCGTCCGCTGGATGGGCGAAACGGTCAAAGCGACTGCCGCGCGCACCGCGGAGCAGGACGGCCTCGGCTGTGCAAAGCTCGTTGTGTTTGCAAACGCCGTGGAGGACAATCCGTTCATGGCGGGCGCGTTCCACGGCGCGGGCGAGCCGGAGTGCTGCATCAATGTCGGCGTGTCCGGCCCCGGCGTGGTCAAGAGCGCGCTGGAGCAGGTGCGCGGCGCATCGTTTGACGTGGTTGCGGAAACGATCAAAAAGACCGCATTCCGCATCACGCGCATGGGACAGCTCGTGGCGCGCGAGGCGGCGGAACGTCTCGGCGTTCCGTTCGGCATCGTCGATCTGTCGCTTGCACCCACGCCCGCGGTGGGCGATTCCGTGGCGTATATTCTGGAAGAGATGGGCCTTGAACAGGCGGGTGCGCCAGGCACGACCGCCGCGCTTGCACTGCTGAACGACGCGGTGAAAAAGGGCGGCGTCATGGCGTCCGGGCATGTCGGCGGACTGTCCGGCGCGTTCATTCCGGTCAGCGAGGATGCGGGCATGATCGCGGCGGCAAGGAACGGGGCGCTCTCGCTCGAAAAGCTCGAGGCCATGACCTGCGTTTGCTCCGTGGGCATCGATATGGTCGCGATTCCCGGCGATACGGAAGCGTCCACCATTGCTGCGATCATTGCGGACGAGGCCGCCATCGGCATGATCAACCAGAAAACGACCGCAGTGCGCATCATCCCCGTGCCGGGCAAGACCGTGGGCGACTCGGTCGAGTTCGGCGGGCTGCTCGGAACCGCACCCATCATGCGTGTGAACCCGTGCGGCAGCGCGGACTTCATCGCGCGCGGCGGACGGATCCCCGCGCCGATCCACAGCCTCAGAAACTGAAGACTGCCGAACAGCGGAACAAATTGCGAGCGCCGCCCGTGCAACGGGCGGCGCTCGGCCGCATGGCGCGGCGGTCAGCGACGTATGCTTTGCGATCCCGGAATGAAGCGCTGTACATAAACGTAGGCGTCGATCGGTGCTTTCTTGTGAGGAGCCCATTTCAAACTTGTTTTGCTTTCCATTTGTCGGATTTTATGCGATAATAAGAAAAGATTCGTCTGCCCGGCGCCTGCGGAAGTGCGCGCGGTATTTCATGCGGGCGGATACAGGCTCGGCCAAGGAGAAGTTTCAAAGAAAATATGGAATCGCAAAACGAGTTTTTCATAGATCAGACCCTGTATTCCGGCGCGCCTGACCGGCTTTTCGAACGGAGCGAAACGGAGCGCCTTGTATATCAAACCCTTGAGCGCCTGCATATCCCGTTTACGCGCGTCGATCACGCGCCCGCGGCGACGATCGCGGACTGCAAAAATGTCGACCGTCTGCTCGGCACGGAGATGTGTAAGAATCTGTTTCTTACCAACGCACAGAAAACGGCGTTCTATCTGCTGCTCATGCCGGGCGATAAGCCGTTCCGTACAAAGGATCTGTCCAAGCAGATCGGTTCCGCGCGGCTGTCGTTTGCGGATGCGGAGTACATGTGGGAGTTCCTTCATATTCGGCCCGGCGCGGTATCCGTGATGGGATTGCTGTTTGACACGGAGCGGCGCGTGCGGCTGCTTATCGATCGCGAGCTGCTTTCCGCACCCTGCCTTGGCTGTCATCCCTGCGAGAACACATCGAGCCTCGGGATCGCGACGGCGGACATCCTGAATGTATTTTTGCCCTATACGGGACACTCCTACACTGAGGTAAGGCTGTAACATGACGGCGTGTCCGCGATGCAGGGAGACACTTTATGCTCCGCGGCGCTGCTGACGGCCGTTGCTTCCCGCAACTTCTCTTGCGAACGGCAAGGCCGAGAAAACGGAGACAAACGGTACCGGAGGACAAGACAGACGCGCTGCTGTTCGGATATTCCGAGCTGGTGCCGACAGAAGACGATCCGATTTATAATACGGGAAACCTGGATGAAAAGAAACCGCGTGAATGACCAGCGCCATCGGGCGGCGGTCTTTACCAAACGTAAGGATAGGTAGGATATGAAAAAAGCGAATCGATTTGCCGTATTGGCGCTCTGTATTCTGTTATTGGCCGGAGGTCTGCCCGCCGCCGTATTGGCAGAGGCTGACCCGACGCCGGACGCAGTGCTCGCAGAAACACCCGCGCCTGCGGAACCGTTGTCCGAAACGCCGCCGGAGGACATGGCCGCGCTTGTGACGCTGCCCGAATACATGAGCGAAGAGGGCGACGTGTCGTGGCGTATCACGGACGACGATGCGAACAGCCGCATTCGGGTCAAGGCGCGCTATGACATTACGCTGTTCGTCCCGGAAGGCGCCGCGCTGCTGCGGCTCTCATGGTACGAATCGCCGGAGAAGGTGCAGATCAAGCAGCTTGACGGCGCGGGAGAGATCTTGACGGAGGAAACGCTGGAGAACGGCCCGCTGACCTCCTATCTGACGCCGATGTCCGGCTGCAAACAGGTGCAGCTGAAGGCGCTGAAAGCGTATGAGCTGTCGGGATTCCGTTTCTATGATGCGGAGACGGCGGCTGCGGTCGGTAACCCGGAGGAGATCGAAAAGGCGGATCTTTTGATCATTGCCGCGCATACGGGCGATGAGCAGCTGTATTTTTCCGGCATTGCGCCCATGTATGACGCGGAACGGTGCCTGCACACGGTGAGCGTGTTCCTGTCCAGCAAGAACCGGCTTGCCACGGAAAACGCCATGCAGGCGGCGGCCGCGGCAGGGCAGAAGGCCGCGCCCGTGTTCATCGGGCGGGAATACCGGCTGCTTTCCCGGGAATATCAAAAGGAAGCGGAGTCTTACTGGCGGCAGAGCGTGATCGTCAAGGAACTGGTTGACGTAATCCGGCGTTATCGGCCCGAGGTGATCGTCACGCACGCTGCGGAGGGCGAAGAGGAGGAGGCCATGCACGCCTGTACGGCCGCTATCGTCGAGGCTGCGATCGAGGAAGCGGCGCATCCGAAGCGCGGCCCGAAATCGCTGAAGCTCTATGGCCCGTGGCAGGTCAAAAAGCTCTATGAGCACTGCACCGCAGATACGGCCGGCGCAACGCTGCTTCCGATCGACGAACCGCTTTGCAGCTTTGACGGCAAAACCGGCCGTGAAGTCGCGGAAGAGCGGCTGCTGGACTATGCCTATCTCGGCACTTACCATAAGCATACGACGGACAGCGCGTACCGGCTCGTGTATACGGAGGTCGGGGAGGACAGCGCAAAGAACGATCTGTTTGAGCATATCGATCCGTCAAGTCTCACAAACGTGGGCGCGGTGCTTCCCACACCGTCCCCGGTCCCGACGCCGGAAGCAACGCCGGAACCTACGCCGGTGCCGACGCAGGAGCCTGCGGCAGAGCCCGCAGCCGCAGCCATGACGGATATGCAGCAAACGCCAGAGCGCGGCCGTACATGGCTGCTGCCCGCCGTGGCCGCGGGGATTGGACTGCTTGCGACGCTGTTTCTTGCCGCTTGGCGAATTCTTGCGACCGTTCGGCGCAGCGGGAAAAAGCCGACGCGGCTGTTCTGTATTTTGCCGCTGCTGCTGATGCTCGTGATCGCAGCCGTGCTGTACTATCTGCTTCCCGGAGAACGGGACGCTGCGCAGATCACTGCGGAGCCAACGCTTGCGCCCACGCCCGTGCAAACGTCGGCGCTTGATATGGAGCAGGAAACGGCAGAGCCTGCGCCGGAGACGACGCCGCACCCCTGGGAAGAGTACTTTGCAAGGAGCGACGGCAGCGACGAGCAGGTCGTCTGGGAAGAGGAAAACGGGCATTGGGAATACCGCTCGGAGGATCTGTCGGTCATCATCGACCGACATGAAAAACCGGAAGCGCCGCTTGTGTGGTATATCGCGCATATCCGGATGCGGAACGTGGATGCATTCCGACCGGGGTTCGGCTATTTTGACGAGCGCGGCTCTGCAAAGATCGCGCCGTGGAAGCTTGCGCGCACCTATCGCGCCGTGTTGGCCATCACGGGCGATAACCTGATCAACAGCGAAAAGGGACTGAAAGGCGTGCTCATCCGCAACGGCAAGGTATACGCCAAGGGAAAAGCACAGCCGACGCTCGCGATCTGCCCGGATATGACGCTGCGCATTTATGAGCGCGGGGTCTCGGCGGATACGATCCTGGAGGACGGCGTGCAGAATACCTTCGGCTTCGGTCCTGCGCTTGTACGGGACGGCGCGGTCGCGCAGGAGGAGTGCAGCAAGCACAGCGTCAGATTCATGAATCCGAGGGCGGGTCTCGGCATGATCGAACCGGGGCACTATGTCGCGATCGTTGTGGACGGACGGCAAAAGGAGTACAGCATCGGCGTCACGCTTTTGGAGTATGCCGAAATGTTTGTGAACGAGGGCTGCACCGTGGCGTACAACATGGACGGCGGCATTTCCGCAGGGATCGTTTTCATGGGCGAGAACCTGAACCAGCATAAAAAGGGCGGCAACGGCAGGATCAGCAGCCAGCGGCCCTGGCCGGACGCGCTGCTTTTCGGGTACTCGGAGACCGTGCCGACCCTCGACGATCCGATCTACAACACGGGCAATCTGGATGAGAAAATACCGCGCAACTGAAGCGGGAAGAAAACGGATAAAGGAGAACGACAATGCAGGAAAAAGCAAAGAAGATCCTTGTGTTCCAAAGTGATTTCGGTCTTGTTGACGGCGCGGTCGCCGCTATGTACGGCGTTGCGCTCGCCATCGACCCGACGCTGCGGCTCTACAATCTGACGCATGACATCACGCCCTACAACGTGTTCGAGGCGTCCTACCGTCTGTTCCAGTCCGTTGAATACTGGGCGGAGGGAACGGTGTTCGTTTCCGTCGTTGATCCGGGCGTGGGCAGCGACAGAAAGAGCGTCGTTGCAAAGACGAGCGCAGGGCAGTACATCGTAACGCCCGACAACGGAACGCTCACACATATCAAACGCTTTATCGGCATCGATGCAGTGCGCGAGATCGACGAAACCCGGCACCGCCGCAAGGATACGCAGCATTCCTACACCTTCCATGGCCGCGATGTGTACGCAAACACGGGCGCAAAGCTCGCCGCGGGCGTCATCACCTTTGAGGAGATCGGGCCGGAACTGCCCGTGGAAGGTCTGCTGGAGCTTCCGACGGGAACGGTGGAAACGGCGGAGGATTGCGTGAGCGGATGCGTGGACATTCTGGACGTGCGCTTCGGCAGCCTTTGGACGAACATCCCGCGCGAGACCTTCGAGCAGATCGGCGTGGGCTTCGGTGATGAGGTTGAGGTCACGATCGAGAACAACGGCATTCTGGTCTATAAAAACCGCATCACCTACGGACATTCCTTTGCAGACGTCCACATCGGCGAGGCGCTTGTATACGTCAACTCGCTCTATCGCATGGCGGTAGCGATCAATCAGGGTAGCTTTGCGCGCGCTTACAGCGTCGGCACGGGCATGCACTGGCGGATCACGTTCCGCAGGGTCTAAAAGCAGCGCGGCAGGGCAGGAGGGAGGGCCATGGAGAATCCATATCCGCATTTTGTCGTGCATATCCCGCACAGCAGTCTGTACATTCCGGAGGAGGAACGTAAAACGTTCCTGCTTTCGGACGCGGCGCTTTTTGCAGAGCAGCGGCGCATGACGGACACTTTCTGCGACGAGTTGTACGAGGACGGCGAACGCTTCCCTGTGCGCGTGGTCGCGCCGGTGAGCCGGCTCGTGTGTGATGTGGAGCGCTTTCGGAACGACGCGGACGAGCCCTGCGCAAAGCAGGGACAGGGGCTCATGTATGTCCGCACGAGCTTCGGGAAGCAGCTCCGCAAGAACGATCCCGCGCTCAGACAGCACATCCTTGACAGCTATTACGACCCGCATCATGCGCGGCTTACGGCGGCGGTCGCCCACGCGCTCGAAACAACGGGGCGCTGTACGATCCTCGACGGACATTCTTTCCATTCCTGGTATCCGCCGCGGCTGAAGTGCCTGTTCGACCGGCCGGACGTCTGCATCGGTACGGACGCGTTCCATACGCCGCGGGATCTTCGGGATGCGATGGTGGAGCATGTCAGAAACGCCGGACTGCATGTGCGGGTCAATACGCCGTACAGCGGCGCCATTACGCCGCTCTGCTATTACGGCAAAGAGAAACGCGTGATCTCTGTGATGATCGAGATCAACCGCAAGCTCTATATGAACGAACGCACGCTGGAAAAAACGGAGAATTTTGAGCGCACGCGAGCGCTATGCCGCGAACTGATGGAGATCGCGGCGGCGTGGGGGACGGCCCGCTGACAGCGGACGAACGGCGCGTTTTGCCGGGATACGGCGCGGACGCTTCCGTTTCGACAAAGCTTTCGCTTGCGGCGGACGTGATCCGGCGCTATGATGGGATCCATGGAGGACACGACGGAACAACGGAGAGCACCCGATACGGCCGAAAGTGCAGAACGCGCACGGCCGTTTGTTCGGTTGCTCTTTTTCTTTTATGTTTTGCTGCTGCTGTACCTGCTCTTTTTCCGACGCGCGGGCGATGCGCTCGGCGCTTGGGACGACTATCTGGAGGCAGGGCGGATCAGTCTTGTGCCGCTCGCAACGGTGCGGCGCTATCTGCGCGCGCTGAAAAACGGCCGCGTCGTCGCGATCGCGCTCGTCAACCTCATCGGGAATTTCCTGCTGTTTCTGCCGATGGGGGCAATGCTTCCGCTGCTGTACCCGTCCATGCGGCGGACGTGGCGATTCGTGCTCTTGCAAACGCTGCTGCTGCTCGCGGTCGAGTCCGCACAGCTCATTCTGCGGTGCGGAAGCTGCGACATCGATGATGTGATCCTGAATCTCGCGGGCGCGCTCGCCGGGTATCTTGCCGCAAGGCTGCATCTGCGCAGGAAACGGCTCGCCGCAAAATAAAAAGAAAGCATCCCGACGTTTTCGAGCGGGCGAATGCTTCGTCCGAGAACGTGGAGACGCAAGCTTGGCCGCAGAGAAACGTTGGCGGTCACGCCCAGCGGGACGTCCAGTCCGACAGCGATCGCCCCTCGTCGAGCTCGCGGAGCGCGGCCAGCTCATCGTCGGTCAGCGCAAAGTCCAGCACGTCGAGATTCTGCCGCATCCGGATCGGGTCTGCGGTCTTCGGAACGATCGCGACACCGCTTTGCAGCAGGAAACGCAGAGCGACCTGCGCCGCGGTCTTGCCGTGCCTTTCTCCGATGGCGCAGAGAAGAGGGTTTCGGAAGATCTCATGCTTGCCCTGCGCGAGCGGTCCCCAGGCCTGCGCGGCGGTACCTGTCTCCGCCATATGCCGGACGAACGGGAGCTGCGCATAGAACACATGCGACTCGATCTGATTCACGGCGGGGATAAGGCCGCATTCGGAAAGAAACAGGTCATACCTTCGCCGGTTAAAATTTGAAACGCCGATCGACCGGATAAGTCCCGCTGCGTGGGCCTCGGTCAAGGCGCGATACATCTCCGCCGCATGTGAATACGGCTCGTGGATCAGCACAAGATCCAGATAGTCGAGCTTCATGCGCTGCAAGCTCCGTTCGATCGCCGACAGGGCCTTGCCGTAGCCGTTGCAGGCCCCGTCAAGTTTGGTCGTGAGAAAGAGGCTTTCCCGCGTTAGTCCGCTTTCGCGCACACCTTCGCCCGTTTCCGCCTCATTTTCATACATGATCGCGGTATCGATGAGACGATAGCCGGCAGAGATCGCCTCTGCGACCGCAGACGTGCAGGCCTTTCCCCGAAGATCCCAAGTGCCGAAGCCGATACGCGGCATTGCGGCGCCGCTGTTGAGGTGAATGACGGTCGCTTCTTGCAAAACCATGCCGGATACTCCCTTTTCAATACGATAGTCGCTGCGTGCGCCCGAACATCGGCCGGATCGCTGTGTAGAAAAAAACGGACAGGGACTGTCCGTTTTTTTGTCTGTCGTTCATTCCGTGCCGCTGCGCGTTACGGATTCGGCGTTGCCGTGCTCTGTGCGGGCGTCGCTGTTGAAACGGTCATGCCCGGCGTCGCAGTGCCGCCCGGTGTGGACGGGGACGCTGCCGAGCCCGCTGCTGTGCCGTCTGCGGCGATCGCCTGGTCGCTGTAGAGGAGCTTCAGCGTCTGCTGCCCCGCTTTGCCGTCTGCATCAAGTCCGTTTTTCTGCTGGAATTTCTGCACGGCAAGCACGGTGCTTTCGCCGCAGTAGCCAGTCGCGGCCGTTTTGAGATACCCGAGCTGGATGAGGCGCTCCTGCATTTTTGTGACCATGTCGCCCTCGTCGTTGCGCGAGATGAAATATCCTTTCGCCTGATCCGACATGAGCAGATCGTAGGTCGAGACGCCGCATTGTCCGTCGGATTCCAGGTTGTTTTTGATCTGGAAGGTGCGGATGGCGTTCTTTGTCTTGGAACCGTATACGGTGGTGACCTGTTCCACGCCGTCAACGACCGGGTAATCCATATAGCCGAGGTCGATGAGCCGCTGCTGGATCTCCGCCACGATGTCCGCCGTCATACCGAAATTGAGCGGCGTTGCGCACGGATGCGGGGTGGGCGCCACCGTGGGCGTGGGCGTGGGCGTCGGCGTGGGCGTACTGGTAATGACGGGGGTCTCGCTGGCCGCGACGACGGGCGGCGTTGCAGGCTCCTTCGGGATCAGCACCACGACAAGGATCACCGCGATGAGCACAAGCGTAATGCCGCCGCCAATGAGCAGCAGCGTGCGCGACGGTACGTCGGCCATGGCTCTGCGGATCGCGCGAATGCGGCGGACAAGGGCGCTGTCGCCGGGTTCGTCGTCCGACGCGAACGCTTCGCCGTCGGAGAGCAGGGAATCGTCTTCGCTGCGCGTTTCCTCATCGTACGATTCCTCGTCGTCATAGCGCGGTTTGCGCCGCCTGCGCGGTTCGTGCTCCGTTTCGTCCTGCGCCGCATCGTGGCGACGATGCCGTCTGCGCGGCTCGCCCTCCGTCTCGTCGTAGGATTCTTCGTCATAGGAACGCGGGCGTCTCATGCGGCTCGTTTCGTCCGCACGCGGCGCGCTCTGTTCGGGACGGCGGTAGCTGCCCGTGTAGCCCTGCGTCTCGACGGCGTCTGCCCGGCGCTGCTGCGGGTATCCGGCCTGTGCCGTTCCATAACCGCCGTAGGAAGGCGTATACTGGTGGGATGCGCCGTACTGCTGGGCGTAGCGGGGATCCTGCGCGTACTGCTGCTCGCCGTACTGCGGCGCCTGTCCGTACTGCTGGGCATAGCGGGGATCCTGCGCGTACTGCTGCTCGCCGTACTGCGGCACCTGCCCGTACTGCTGGGCGTAGCGGGGATCCTGCGCGTACTGCTGCTCACCGTACTGCGCTGCTTGTCCGTACTGCTGGGCGTAGCGCGGGTCGCCCTGCTGCCGCGGGATGCGTCCCGTCCGGCCGGCTGCCGCGTAGGACTCTCTGCCATCCGTTTCCGCGTGTCGGGATTCGCCGTAAGTTCTGTTGTTTTCCTCCATTGTTGTCTTCTCCTTCATCCGGTCCTTCTAAAGAGGCGTCCGAAAGATCCTTCACGGGACACACTGCCCCTACTATTTCACATACATAGTGTACCACAGGTAGGGGGGAGAAAGTCTTGCAGCATATTGTAAATAAAATATGGATAATTTGTTAATGTTGGACCAAAATGTAGAAAAAAGGGACTTGACCCTGGTCAAATCCCTCATTTTTACTTCCGAAACGGGTTCGGATTCCCCACTTTGCAAGTTTTGACGGCCGCGTCAGCCCTCGAGGATCGCGCGGCTGGAGCTTGCGCCGATGCGGGTCGCGCCTGCGGCGATCATGGCTTCCGCCGTTTCACGCGTGCGCACGCCGCCCGCCGCTTTGACGCCCAGCTCCGGACCGACGGTCTTGCGCATGAGCGCGATGTCCTGCGTTGTTGCGCCGGCCGTGGAAAAGCCCGTCGAGGTCTTTACAAAATCTGCGCCCGCCGCCTTGGACAGCTCGCAAGCGAGGACCTTTTCCTCTTCGGTGAGCAGGCAGGTCTCGATGATGACCTTGACGATCGCGCCGCCCGCATGCGCCGCCTTGACCACGGCTGCAATATCGTCCTGCGCTTCCTGCGTCATGCCGCCCTTGAGATAGCCGATGTTGATGACCATATCGATCTCTTCCGCGCCGTCCTTCACGGCTTCAGCGGTCTCGAAGGCTTTTGCCGCCGTGGACATTGCGCCGAGAGGGAAGCCGACGACGCAGCAGGTCTTGACGCCCGTACCCGCGAGCGCTTCATGCACGGTCTTTGCCCAGCAGCCGTTCACGCAGACGGACGCCGTATGGTACGCCTTCGCCTCTTCGCAGGTCGCGAGGATCGCTTCCTTTGTTGCGTTGGCTTTGAGCAGGGTGTGGTCAATGTAGCGCGCCAGTTCGCTGTTGTTCATTCTGTACCTCCAGGATCTCGCACGGAGAGATGCCGTGCGGACGATTTGATTTAGCATACTGTATTGTACCATAGCGGACCGGGGCTTTCAACCATCGTATACGGGAGACGGGGCTCAGCGGCTGAAATCTTCTGCGCGGCATGATAGGATCAGCGAAAGACAGAGGGAACGCTGATTCGATCAAGAGATTTTAGCGGACTGCACTGTGCTTGGCGGCGGCGCTGCGTCTCGGAAAGATTCATGCAAAACGGCGAATGCGCCGGAAAACAGGGCGGAAGAGACCGTCTGGCCGCAGGAGGCGCTTGCGGCACTTCAAAAGCGCCTGCCGTAAAGTCATCGCCGCGCCTTTCTTTGTATGCGAGCGCGCGTCCCGCTCCTTTTCCGGTCCGTTTCATTCGGGCGTAGCCCAATGACATAGGAAGCTTCCGCGCTTTTCCGCTTCACAGATCTTGTACGAAAAAGAGGAAGCGGCTTTGTTCCTGCTTCCTCTCAAAAAGACTTCTTTCTGGCTGGATTATTTGCCGAAGTAGCGCTTCAGCAGACCCTCAAAGCCGTGGCCGTGACGGGCTTCGTCGCGGGCCATTTCATGCACGGTGTCATGGATCGCGTCGAGGTTCTGCGCCTTGGCGAGCTTTGCAAGCTCGGTCTTGCCTAGGCATGCGCCGTATTCCGCTTCCGCGCGAAGCTCGAGGTTCTTCTTCGTCGAGGTCGTCAGGACTTCGCCAAGCAGCTCTGCGAACTTAGCCGCATGCTCCGCCTCTTCAAAGGCGTAGCGCTTGAACGCTTCCGCGACTTCCGGGTAGCCCTCGCGCTCGGCAACGCGGCTCATGGCAAGGTACATGCCGACTTCGGAACACTCGCCCTCAAAGTTCTGGCGCAGACCCGCAACGATCTCGGGATCGCAGCCTGCGGCCACGCCGACAACGTGTTCTGCTGCATACACCTTTGCTTCGTCGGTCACTTCGATGAATTTCTCACCGGGCGCTTTGCACTGGGGGCAGAACGCGGGCGGGTTTTCGCCTTCGCAGATATAGCCGCAGACGGGACAGCGAAACTTTTTCATAAATATCGACCTCCATATAGAATTTACATATAGTATAACGTAAAATTTTGGATTTTTAAAGCGAAAACTGTACAAATCCTCGCATGACTGGTATACTGTAGGCTCGAATAGAATGCTTTGGAGTGAACGCAAATGAAACGAAACCTGCGCCTTGTCCGCCTGCTGCTCGCGGGCGTGCTGCTCTTGTGCATGGCGCCTGCCGCGGTTTTGGCGGACTATAACTACGACGGCGTGGCCACGCCGCACATCATCGTGATCGACGGGAATGACCTTGCTGCATCAAACCCGATCTATGAACGCGCCGCGGACGAGCGGCTTTACCCCGCAAGTACGACGAAGATCCTGACGTGTATCGTCGCGATCGAGAACGGCAATCTCGATGCAAACGTGACCGTCGGGGAAGAGATCAAGGGATTGTACGAGCTGAAAAACGGCTACACAGCCAACAGCTCGCTCATGGGACTCGTCCAGGGCGAAACGCTGACGCTGCGCGATCTGCTCTATGGACTCATGCTGGTCTCCGGCAATGAGGCGGCCGACGCTATCGCGGTCGCAGTCGGCGGATCCATCGAGAACTTTGTCTCCATGATGAACGCGAAGGCGCAGGAGCTCGGCATGACGAACTCCCACTTCATGAATCCGAACGGCGTCAATCACGACGAGCATTACACCACGGCGCGCGATATGGCAAAGCTCACCGCTTACGCGCTGAATAATCCGACGTTTGCCGAGATCGTCAAAACGGCGGTGTACAACGTCCCTGCAAACGACGTGCGCACAACGGAGCTGAAACTTGTCAATTCCAACCTTCTGCTCACGGCGGAGGACGCCCCGCAATATGCCTCTTACCCGTATCCGTACTGCATCGGCGTGAAAACGGGACTCACGACAAAAGCGGGCTCGTGCCTCATCGCGGCTGCGGAGCAGGACGGCGCGCGCGCTATCGTGTGCCTCTACGGGGATTCCATTGAGACAAAGGGCGACCAGCTCCAACGCTTCACAACGGCGAAGGGGATTTTCGAAGATTTGTTCCAAAACGTGTACACGACCGTGACGGGCGATCAGCTCAGTCTGCAAAGCACGTTTTCCTGCACGGTCGAGCGCGGCCGTCCGGAGGATCTGAACGAGAACGGGCAGCTTGAGATTACGGTGAATCCATCGGGGCTGACAATGCGTGTACTCACGTCGGAGCTTGAAAAACTCAAGACCGATCCGGCGGGCATCACGGCGAACGTCGAGTGGACGGATTCGCTTTCCGCGCCGATCCGCCAGGGGCAGTACCTCGGTACCGTGACCTACAGCTATAACGGCAAAGAGATCTTTTCAACGGATCTGTCCGCGCCGAAGGATGTTTTGGAAGTCGCGGTTCTTGCAGCGCCCGCGGATCCGGATGCGGATGGCGACGGACAGCCGGATGCCGCGGCGACGGCGAGCCTTTTGACGGAACCGACTGCGGGGGATGCGGCAAAGCCCAAGGGCATGAGCCCCTTACTGCTGACGGTTTTGATTCTGCTGGGATTGCTGGTCGTCATTGCGGTGATTTCGGCGCTCGTTTCCGCAAGAAAACGGAAACAAAAGAGACTTCGCCAGCAGCGCCGCAGAGCGCAGATGCAGCGTCAACAGGCCGCGCGGCAAGGACAGGCGCAGCGCAGGCCCGCACAGCAGCAGACGCAACGCATGGAGGCGGGAGAGGGCGCAAGACCGCGCCGGAGCACCGGAGATGCGGGAAGGACGCGCAGCGGAAGCGGCACGGCGACGCAGCAGCGCCGCAGACCGCAGTAACGCGGGGAAACAAGAAAGAAACATGAACAAACGCCCGGGGAATCAGCTCTTCGGGCGTTTGTCGCGTCTTGACGGAGAGAAGGATTCTCATTTATCGGAATGCGATTCTCGGAGATCGAAAGGGCGGCGGCTTGCTACAATAGAGCAGAAAGCGGGGCCGAACGGGAACGGGGCGCTTTCAGCGGTCGCCGCAGCCGCATCGCCCGCGGCGCAGCGGAGAACGCAGCAGAAATTCAGGAGGGACAAACATATGCAATTCAAAGACTTTCTGTCCGCGGCAGTGGCGGCGGCGGGCGGCGTGGCAGCCTATCTGTTCGGGCCGTGGGACGTGCTTCTGACGGCGCTGCTCGCGGCGGTCATTTTGGACTATGCCACGGGCGTCGCGGCCGCAGCGATGCAGAAGCAGCTGTCCTCGGCGATCGGGTTTCGCGGACTGGTTCGAAAGGTCACGCTGTTTCTCATCGTCGGACTTGCAGCGATGCTCGACCGGCTTGTGCTGGGCACAAACGGTGCGCTTCGTGCAGCCGTGTGCCTGTTTTACCTTGTCAACGAAGGCTTATCCGTTCTTGAGAACGCCGCGAAGATTGGACTGCCGCTGCCGGATGCGCTGAAAAATGCTTTGGCGCAATTATCCGAAAAGAAATAGCTTGACAATTTGCGCACTCTTTCATATAATTGGAGAGTACGAGTGCCAATGTAGCTCAGTTGGTAGAGCAGCTGATTCGTAATCAGCAGGTCAGCGGTCCGAGTCCGCTCATTGGCTCCACGAGGTGTAGCGCAGTTTGGTAGCGCGTTTGGTTCGGGACCAAAAGGCCGCTGGTTCAAATCCAGTCACCTCGACCACATCGGAGCAAGCAACATGGTATGCTTGCTCCGATTTTTTGTCCCAAGCCGTGCCGAATCCTCGGATCGGTGCAGCGGCCGCAGGAGGAGCAAGGCGAAGCGGGTCTTTGCGGGTTTGGCCATATGGGTCGAAATACACACGGGTTTCTGTTATAATGCTATCATAAAGGTACATGTGATGTTGTGGAGACGATAACACTATGTGGTTCCTATTCGCGTTGTTGTCCGCTGTATTTGCGGCGCTCACATCGATCCTGGCAAAGGTCGGGATCAACGGCGTTCAGTCAAACCTTGCGACCGCAATCCGGACGGCTGTGGTCCTCGTGATGGCGTGGGGCATGGTGTTTGTAACAAACGAGCAGAGCGGGATCTCGGAGATCGGCAGAAAAAGCTGGCTGTTCCTGATCCTCTCGGGCCTTGCTACCGGCGCGTCTTGGCTGTGCTATTATAAAGCTTTGCAGATCGGAGACGCGTCCAAGGTCGTTCCGGTAGATAAGCTGAGCGTTGTCATTACGCTGGTGCTGGCTTTTGTTTTCCTGCATGAGAAATTTACCGCAAAGTCGCTCATCGGCTGTGTGCTGATCGGCGCGGGTACGTTGCTCATGGTTCTGTAGCAGCGGCAAACGGCGTCGTGCGCGTCGGCGTTTTACGGGTCGCCCGATACCTGCAAGGAAAGGAGCGAGCATTCTCCGCTTGACAAATGGCGAATGAGTTTATATAATACACTAACGAATGTTAGTTAGGCAAAGGGAAGCATGAAACAGGAAGATACGAAGCAGAGAATTTTGGAAAAGGCCTTGGAGCTGTTCTCCGCGCAGGGGTATGATTCGGTCAGCGTCGGCGAGATCGCGGCGGCGGTCGGCATCAAGGCACCGTCGCTTTACAACCATTTTTCCGGCAAGCAAGCCATTTTCGACGCCATCGTGGAAGCAACGGCGGCGCAGTATGCGGCGGATACGGAAAGGATCGCCATCCATGTGCAGGACGCGACGCAGGACACGGCGGCCTTTTTGCACGTTTCCGAGGAGGCCCTGTTCGAAAAGGTGCGGCAGATTTTTGAGTATTCCCTTCATGAGCCGACGATCAGCCGCTTTCGCAGAATGATGACCTTGGAACAGTTCCGTTCGCCTGCGTTGGCCGCACTGTATACAAAGCGCTATGTCGATCGGATGCTTGTCTACCATGCGGGGATCTTTCGCGGCCTGATCGCTGCGGGTGAGATCCGGGAAACGGACGCCGATGCGCTCGCCATGCTGTATGTGGCGCCGGTGCTCACCCTGATCGGGATCTGTGACCGCCAGCCGGAGCGCGAAGCGGAGTGCATGGAAAAACTCCGGGATCATGTGCGGCTGTTTTTCCGCATGGTGCATGACGGGACATGACGGCGAAGGAACAATATAACCGGCCGCAGGGAAACGGTCGGAGGAAACGTATTGCATATATAAGAAAACGGATGACACATTCAGAGGAAAGCATATGAAAAGAACCTTGGTGCAGAAGCTGGGACTGTTGGGGATCGTCAGTTTCCTTTCGTACACGGCGGCGGTGGTGTTTTCTCCGCTTGCCTACCCGGGCTATCGCTGGATGGCGCAGGCGGTCAGCGATCTGAGCGCCGCAAACGCGCCGTCGCTCCCGCTGTGGAATCAGCTCAGCGCGCTCTACAATGTATGCGAGGTCGCCTGCGTGACCGTCGTTTGCATCGGCATGCAAGGGAAAAAGACAAAATTGCTCAGAACGGGCGTCGGTCTGTTCGCCGTCATGGAGTGGATCTCCGCGGTCGGCTATCGCATGTTCCCGCTGAGCGACAGCGGGTATGCGGGCGCATTTCAGGACGTGATGCACATGGCGGTCACCGCCCTGGTGGTGCTGCTGTCCATCCTTTCGCTGGCGGTTATCATCGCCGCAGGCGTAAAGGACAGAAGCTGCCGGACTTATGGCGTTTGTGCGGGAATCGCGCTCGGCATGATGCTCGTCGGCGCATTCAGCATGAAGCTCGTTCCGCCGCGATACTTCGGCGTTGTCGAGCGGTTCAGCGTGTTTGCCGCAACGGGGTTCAATGCGGCGCTCGGGATCCTTTTGTTCTGCACCCCGACGCCGGAAAACGAACGGATTGGGCGGGAATGATGCCGAACACAGCGAAAATTTATCCGCGCACAGGGGATACGCAGACCGTTTATCTGAAGAATGTCATTACCTGCCCCAATATTGAGGTCGGCGACTATACGATCTACAATGATTTCGCGCATGACCCGCGGGAATTTGAAAGGAACAACGTCCTGTATCATTATCCCGTCAACGGGGACAAACTGAAGATCGGCAGGTTCTGCTCCATTGCCTGCGGTGCAAAATTTTCGTTTGCCAGCGGCAACCACACCATGCGGTCGCTGTCCACCTATCCGTTTCCGATCTTCTTTGAAGAGTGGGGACTGGATGCAAAGAACATTCGGGACGCATGGGACAACAAGGGCGATATCGTGATCGGAAACGACGTGTGGATCGGCTATGAGGCCGTGATCCTTTCCGGCGTAACGGTCGGCGACGGTGCGGTGATCGGCGCGCGAGCCGTAGTGACAAAGGACGTGCCGCCTTACACCGTCGTGGGCGGCGTTCCGGCAAAGCCGATCCGAAAACGGTTCGACGATCGGACGGCGGAAACGCTGCGGGCGCTTCGCTGGTGGGAGTGGGACGAGGAGAAGATCCGACGCAATCTTTCGGCGATCCAATCGGGCAAGATCGCTGCGCTGGAGCCCCTGCTGTAGCGGGGCGGATCGCGGATCGATGCAAACGCAGAATCGGGCCAAAGGAAGGCAAGAGAAGATGAAACAAAGCGACATGTTGGTATGGTATGTTCACGGAAAGGGCGGCAGCGCGGCGGAAGCGGCGCATTACCGGACGCTGTTTCCACATGCGGAGGTCGTTGGATTTGACTACCGCGCGGCGTATCCGTGGGACGCAAAAGCGGAATTTCTTGAATACGCGGCGAATCGGAAAGCGGAATACGGACGAATCGTGCTTGTTGCGAACAGCATCGGCGCCTATTTTTGCATGCAGGCGGGCGTTGGGGCGCTGATCGAGCGGGCGTATTTCATTTCGCCCATCGTCGATATGGAACGGTTGATCCTGGACATGCTGCGCTGGGCGGGGGTAACAGAGCGCCGGCTCGAACAGGAGAAACGTATCCGAACGGATTTTGGCGAGGAATTGTCGTGGGCGTATCTGGAGTATGTCCGGGCGCATCCGACCGCATGGAACGTGCCGACGGAGATCCTGTACGGCAGCGGCGATACCCTGCAATCCCTTGAGACGATCCGAACGTTTGCCGAACGCTGCCACGCGGGCGTTACGGTCATGGAAGGCGGAGAGCATTGGTTCCACACGGAGGAACAGATGCGCTTTCTCGACGCGTGGATGCGCGAATGCCAGGCGAGTACGCTGTAAGGTCTCGGCCGCTTTTGCCTCGCGGGAAGCAAGAGCGGCTGTTTTCGTTTTTGGGATACGGCGAAGGACGGGGCATGCCGGGCATGACATCGTCGGAGAATCCCCGGAAGCTACGGCTCACACGGGCTGCACGCCGGCTGCGGCGCGCGGCAGTGCGCAGACGGAACAAAGAACGAAGCGTAAACCGGACGAGGCGGGAGAGGAGCGCGCGGCGTGTCAAACGCCTCCGGTTTGGCTGCATGCCGATCATTGATCGAGAACACGCCGGCACAGAGACAAAAGAAAGCAGCGGTCGGAACGGTGGTTTCCCGCTCCTTCCGCTGCTGTTTCGTTTGTGCGGCTATGCCGCCGTTACTTGATCAGCAGACCGCCGTACTGCGCGATGAGCGGACCGAACACCAGCGCCACGACCGCCATGAGCTTCAAAAGAATGTTGAGGGACGGGCCGGCCGTATCCTTGAGCGGGTCGCCGACGGTGTCACCGACAACGGACGCCTTGTGCGCATCCGAGCCTTCGCCGCCGAACGCGCCCGTTTCAATGTGCTTTTTCGCATTGTCCCACGCGCCGCCGGAGTTGCTCATAAACACGGCCAGCAGCACACCGGTCACGACCGAACCCGCCAGCAGTCCGCCGAGCGCTTCAACGCCGAGCAGCATACCGACTGCGATCGGACAGATAACGGCAAGCACGCCCGGAATCACCATTTCATAGAGCGCGGCATTCGTCGAAATGCGCACACAGCTCGTGTAATCCGGGGTTTCTTCGCCGCGCAGGATGCCGGGATGCTCCCGAAACTGACGGCGCACCTCGATGATCATTTTTTCCGCGGCGCGGGAGACCGCATCCATGGTCAGCGCGGAGAATACAAACGGCAGCATTGCGCCGATGAACAGGCCGATGATGACCTCCGATTCCAGCACGTCGATGATGGACAGCCCCACCGTCTGCGCATAGGAGATGAAGAGCGCAAGCGCTGTCAGTGCGGCGGAGCCGATGGCAAAGCCCTTGCCGATCGCAGCGGTGGTGTTGCCGACGGAGTCGAGTTTATCGGTGATTTCACGCACCTCGGGTTCAAGCGCGGACATTTCCGCAATGCCGCCCGCGTTGTCCGCGATCGGGCCGTAAGCATCCACCGCGACGGTGATCCCGGTGGTCGAGAGCATTCCGACTGCCGCGAGCGCTACGCCGTAAAGTCCCGCGATCATGAATGAGCCGCCGATGGCAAGGCAGATGAGCAGGATCGGAAGCAGCGTCGATTTCATGCCGATGGCAAGGCCGGAGATGATCGTCGTTGCGCTGCCGGTGCCGGACTGCTCCGCAATGTGCCGCACGGGCCGGTAGGAATCGGAGGTGTAATACTCTGTCACCACGCCGATCAACGCACCCGCGATCAGGCCGATGCCGATCGCACCGCCCTCGTTCAGCCGTCCGAAAAGGAAATGGCTTGCGACAAATCCGCCGATCAGCACGAGCGCATCCGCCGTATACGAGCCGATGTTCAGGGCCAAATGCGGCGCTGTACGCTTGGTTTGGTTCACGATCAGCGAGCCGATGAGCGAACCCAGAACGCCGATCGCGCTGATCAGCAGCGGATAGAGCGCGCCCGTTGCACCGCTTGCCACGATGCCGAGCGTCAGTGCGGAGATCTGGGCGCTCACATACGATTCAAACAGATCCGCGCCCATTCCTGCAACGTCGCCCACGTTATCGCCGACGTTGTCAGCAATCGTCGCGGGATTGCGCGGGTCGTCCTCTGGAATACCGCTCTCCACTTTGCCGACAAGGTCTGCGCCGACGTCAGCCGCCTTCGTATAAATGCCGCCGCCAACGCGGGCAAAGAGCGCAACGCTGGATGCGCCGAGACTGAAGCCGAACAGAACATCCGTGTTCTGCGTCAGAATGTAGATCACGCTGCATCCGAGCAGACCGAGGCCGTTTACGCAAAGCCCCATGACCGAGCCGCCGGAAAACGCCGTGCGCAGCGCAAGCGTCATGCCGCCCGTGCGGGCAGCATTGGCCGTGCGCACATTGGCCTTTGTCGCGACGCGCATTCCGATGTTGCCTGCCAGAACAGAGAATCCCGCGCCGACAAGGAAGCAGACGGCCGTGATCCAGTTGCGCAGGCCAAAGCCGATCCCGAGAAATACGGCGGCCGCAAAAACGGCAAGGATCTTGTATTGCGCGTTCAAAAACGCCCGTGCGCCGTCGCTGATCGCGGCAGCGATCTGCTGCATTCTGGGCGTGCCGCTTGAAATTTTATCGATTCGTTTGGCGGTGAAGAATGCAAAAAGCAAAGCTGCGCATCCGAGCACGGGCGCCAAATAGAGCCAGATATTCAATTTTTGTTACCTCCAATAGTTCTTTCGTTCAGCGTATGCAATGATGGTGTGAAAACTACAAATACTACATGATTCGATGATGATCTGCTGTTATTTCGGATATCCTTCCGCACCGACCGGCGGATCGTGTGTATCCTTCTTTTGAACAGGCCTCCTTTTCCTTTGCATGAGCGGTCCTTTGTCAACGCGGTTTGCCCCAAAATACAACCACAGGCCGTTGCTTTCAGCGGTCCGAGCGGCGTGCCGTTTGAAAACGCACGCATTCCATGATGTTCGGTCAAAGTGATTTTTGGTTTTTGGCCACGGCAGACGTCGGCCGTATGCAGACCTGTGACAAAACCCCTTCAAAATGAACGACAGCGCACGCCCGCGCACGGGGCATGCACCTATAATTGAGCATTATACCACAACGGTTATATTTTTCCACTCTTTTTTTGAAATTTATTTGAATCTGCGCACAACGCCTATCGGAGCGCGGCCGCGGCTGCGGAGCTCGTTCAATTTTGGTCGGCGCGAACGGAACGCATGCCGTCCGTTTCGGTCAATTCCCGCAAAAAAGTCTGCATCCGCACAGCTGCATGACGGCCGGAAAACTCCGCATCGAACGCAATCCGGCATGCGCCGCCTTCCGTGCGCTCTACGGAGATCCCGGAGACGGCTGCATCGTGTTTTTCCGCAAGCAGGGTAACACTGTTCATTGCGGCCGCAAAGTTTTCGCTCTCCAGAGAAAAGCGGAAGTGTGCGTACCGGCCGCGCAGGAGTTTTTGCTGCACGCGTTCAAACAGGATCAGCGTGATCAGCATCCCGACCGCGCCCACGACGCTCAGCAGGTAGTATCCCGCGCCCATGGCGATCCCGAGACAGGCGACCGCCCACACGCTTGCAGCCGTGGTCAGCCCCTTGACGAACATGCCGTCCCGCAGGATCGTGCCTGCGCAGAGGAAGCCGACGCCCGCGATCACCTGTGCGCTGAGCCGCGCGGGATCGGGTGAAGCGCCGAACTGCCGGTACTGGCAGAACAGCAGCTGGCTCGTCACCATCACGATGGCCGCGCCGAGCGCCACAAGCATATGCGTGCGCATTCCGGCCGGACGGTGCGTATGCTCTCGCTCCGCGCCGATGATGGAGCCGATCAGCATCGCGCCAAACACGCGCAAAACGATTTCCCATGGAGCGAGAGTCAACGACGCAAGACCGGATGTTCCGTCAGACATGGGTTTCTCCTTTCCGTGCTGCCTGCATCGTGCGAAAATCGGCGATGCGGCAAGTGGTCTCAAATGGTAGTATGTGAAGCGGCATCGGCACTATGACCGCTGACCGGCGGCCTTTTGCCGTTTTGCCCGGAATGTATTTTAGAACTGGCGGTACAGCGTGAAGGTCTCGCCCGTCTTGAACGCGCTGACCCGAATGGTATTGCTGTTCATGATCGAGATCCAATAGTTTTCGACCGTCTCGTCCGTATCGACTTTGCACTCGAGAAAATAACCGTAGCGGACGTCAAAGTAATCGCCCCAATCAATGTAGGGCAGGTTCGTTTCAAAGGTGAATACGTCGTCTGCTCCGCGCGTGAAGTTGTAATAGTACCCGCCGGATTTCCACTGCCCCTCCAGAAAGAATCTTGCGTTGTTCCAATTCATCAGGATGATGTCATTCGCATCCTCGAACCCGGCGAGATCGGTCAAAATGGGTTCTTTGTAGACGCCGAAGAAGGCGTTGATGAGCCGAATGTAATCGTCGCTGCGCTCGAAGCCGGGCAGCTCCGTGAACATCTCCTTGGCGAGCTCCCGCTCTCCGCCGGCATAGCACTGCTTTGCCTGCTCGTACAATCCGTTTCGCAGGGCGGCGATCAGCTCATCCGACTCCTGATAGCTCCCGTCCGACAGCTGCACGATGCGGTACGCGGAGAGGTAATCTCCGGCGTCCGCACAATCGATCGCCCAGACATAATAGGCCGCGTTCAGCGCATCCGCTGCTTTTTCATAGCCCGCGTCGCGCAGGGTGCGCAGCGCCTCGATCGCCTCTGCGTAGGACTTCTCCGCAAGCAGCTGTACGGCTTCACTGTACAGCGACTCGTTATACAGCATCGCGCTGTCCCTGTATTCGCCAAGCGCTTCATATTGGGCCGCAGCCTGATCGTATTCGCCGCTTTGCAGGAGCGCACCCGCCATGCGGTACTGTGCTTCCATGGCTAGGTCGGCGCTGCTGCGGTACGGCTTCAGCCCGTCGAACAGCGCGAACGCCTCCGCGAAGTTCCCTTCCTGCATTGCCTGCACGCCGGAAAGATAGGCGTTGCCCTTTGCGGGAAACAGAGCCTTGATCCAAATGTTCTCCAGAGACGCGGCAGCGCTTGCATAGTCGCCCTGCTCCGTCTTTTTCATGGCGGCTGCATAGTTCGCGATGTTGTGCCAAAGGACGAGCAGCACTGCGAGACAAGCCGCCGCTATGCCGCAGATGCGCAGAAGCCTTTTCATTCTTTTCGGATCCCTTGGACGCCTGGAAACGGTGACGGGACGGGACTCTGCTGCGGCTGCACAGGTGCAAAGGTCTGTTTCGGCTGCTGCTGCCTGCGCTGCCTGAACAGCCGCCTGATTGGACTGCGGCTGCAAGACGGCCTGCTGCTCGCACGCGGCGGCGGACTGCGCCGCAGGCACGGCATTCGCGATCGCCGCGCCCGTATTGTACGGTGTGAGAGCATAGATGAGCGCCTGCATGGAGCCGTATCGTTCTGCGGGATCCTCTCGCATACCCTTTTCGAGGACCGCCGCAAACGCCGGCTCATCGGACTGTGTCAAATACCGCAGCACCGCGCACGCAGCAAATATATCCGTCTGCGGCGTGCCGCGCTGACCCGCAAGCTGTTCGGGCGCCGCAAACTGGAGCGTCAGGCGGCTCGCTTCCAGCGCTTTGGTATCGAGCGCCGCTTTTCCGTTCTGTACGGAGATCACATCGGGCGAAAGCTTCAGGCACAGCGTTCCCTCCTGATGTGCGTTTCTCAGTGCGAGCAGCACGGGCATCAGCAGCGACACGGTTGTTTCCGGTGTAAAAGCGTTTTGGTTTTGCCGGTAGTACCGTTCAAGCGACAGCCTCTGCGCACGGGTCGTCTTTCGAACGGCGAGGCGGAAAGACCGGGTTTCCCGAGCCGGCGCGGGGCGGCGCTTACGATATACAAACAGATAAAACGCCGCGGCAGAAGCGAGCAGCGCCGCCGTCACGATCAAAACTGCGGGCAGCGCCGAACCGGCCGTTTTCGGCTGGAGCCCCGCCGAGATCATGAAACGCTCCAGCACGGTCGCGGATACGGCGCCGTTGATGCTGTCGGAGTCGGTGATCTTGAGCGTGTTGATGCCGACAGCCGCACCGTCGGAATCCACGAGCGGCCCGCCGGAATTGCCGGGATTGATCGCGGCGTTGATCTGCAGCATACTGACGTCCGGTCCGTATTCCGCAAGCTGCATTTCACGCATGGCGCTGACAAGGCCGTCCGTGATGGTGATATCGCTGCTTGAAACGGCGCGCGCGCCGGACATATAATCGGCATTGGCAGGGTATCCGAGCGCATAAACGGCCATGCCTTGCTTTGCACGCAGGTTCAGCTTCAGCGGCCTGAGACCGGGCGCGGCAAATTGCAGCTTGAGGATCGCAAGATCATATTGCGCGGAAGCGGTCACAACGTCGGCTCTGCGAAGATCATCCTTGCCGAGCCACACGGATACATTTTCCGGCGCGTCCTCGATCACATGGCAATTCGTAGCGATATAGGTGCCGCCCTTACCGTTCGCGATAACAAAACCGGAACCGGTCGAAATGTATTCCGCAGTCTCCGTCTGGATTCGCACAACGGATTGGCAAACATTGAGTACGGTCTGCGGGACGCTCTGCACAGCCGCGACCGCGCTTGCCGCAAACAACATGCAGCAACTACAGACGGCAATGACGATGGCGGACATTCTGCGGAGTTTCAATGCGGTTCCCCTCCCTGAACGTGTGAATATGGAAGCGCTGCTTTCCGGCTTTTTGCGGAAAAAAATCGAAAGGGATCGTATTCCAGGATATGTTGTTATTCAATAGTTTACCACGTTTCGCGCGGTAAAAAAAGCGTTGTTTTGCGGTTTCTCCGCCGGTCGGCAGGGAAGTTCCCGCGCCGCTCGATCTGTGTTATAATGGAATCACACCGCAATGCGCAGACCGTGCGCTGCGCCGCCGAGGCAGGGATCTCCGCATCGGCGCACATGTCTATGGAGGCCGTCATGCAAAACAAAGAAAAATCGTCGTCTCTTCGATTCTGGATGCTCGTTTGGGGGCTTGGCGTTGCAGGCCAGCTCTGCTGGAACATCGAGAACCAGTGGTTCAATACCTTCGTGTATGCAAAGATCGCGAAGGATCCGACCATCATTTCATGGATGGTTGCCGTATCCGCACTCGCGACCACGATCGCCACCTTCCTGTTCGGCACGCTCTCCGACCGGATCGGCAAGCGAAAGCCGTTCGTCGCGGGCGGCTATATCCTGTGGGGGCTGTTCACGATCCTGTTCGGCACAACGGAATTCATTACGGGCGGCGCGGCAGGCTCCGGCAGCCGCATCCTGCTTGCCGCGACTGCGGTCGTGCTTGCGGATGCGCTCATGTCGTTTTTCGGCTCTATGGGCAACGATTCCGGCTTCAACGCCTGGCTGAACGACGCTATGACCGAGAAGAACGGCAGCCACATCGGCGCGGCACTTGCCACACAGCCGATCATCGGCACGATCGTCGGTACGGTCGTCGGCGGTCTGCTCATCGGCAGCAACGATAACTATATGCGGCTGTTTGTCGTCATGGGCGTACTCGTGATCGTGTTCGGCGTGCTTGCATGGATCTTCATGAAGGATGCGCCAACGCTTGCGCCGAATCGGCAGGGAAGCTTTTCCAAGCAGTTGTTTTCCGCGTTCAACTTCCGCGCGCTGTTCCGGCATCGCGAGCTGGTGTGCGTGTTCCTCGTGCTTACGGTATATTTTATTTCCTTTAATGTGTATTTTCCGCACGTCGGCAATTACATGATCTATTATCTCGGCTTTGACGCGTCGGCCATCGGCGTGATCGAGGGCGCGGCGCTGCTGCTCGGTATGGTTTCCGTGATCCCTGCTTCACGACTCATTCGCAAACAGCGCTTTGTTGCCGCGACCTCCGCGGCCGTGCTTTTGAGCTTTGCGGGCGTCGGGCTCATCGGCCTGCTCGGCAGACCCGAAAATATCGATCCCTCCACGCTTCTGAACTGGCCGCTGCTTGCAGGACTTTTGCTGTTCGGCTGCGGATATATCATGTTTATGCAGGTGCTTTCCGTCTGGATGAAGCAGCTGTTTCCAGTGGAATCCAAAGGGCAGTTCGAGGGCTTCCGCATTCTGTTTTTTGTGCTGATTCCATGGATCGTTTCCCCCTTTATTGCGAATCCCATCATCAAGCGGAACGGGGAGATCCTCGATGCGAACGGCTTTACCGCGTATCTTCCGACGCATGTGCTCTTTTTGATCTCCGCGGGACTGATCCTGCTGACCTTTGTGCCGCTGCTTTTTGCGTCGCGCGAGCGCAGAAGGGGAAACAGATAAGGGCGCATCTCCTTTTCCTGAAAACAGGAGAGAGACGCTGCCGGTGTTGCTTTTCTGAGAAAAGACGATTTCCCGCACATCGTGATTGCAGCAAGAAGAAACGGACGGCTCACATAGAACCGTCCGTTTTCTGCTGTCTACGCGCTGAGATCGTATCGCGGCGCATGCAAAGGCTGCGACCCGGGGTTGTTTCGCTATGAGCGGTTGAACAAATGCATGAGCTGAAGCAGCGTACTTTTCTGCTCGGGCGTCATCAGCATCCAGTTTTCAAAGACTTCCTGTAATTCCGGCGTGATCTCGACCATTTCCCCCTCCGCAAAGAATTGCGACAGCGTAATCCCGAAGCCCCGGCAGATGGCTTCCAGCGTAACGATAGAGGGTTCCGTGTTCCTGCGGAAAATGTTCGCAAGCGTTGATTCGGATAAGCCGCATTCTTTGGATAAACGATATTTTGACCAACCTCGCTCGTCCAGGAGCGTTTGCAGGCGTTTATGCGTATCCATTGTGCGATTCCCTCCCCCATTGAACTTATTTTACCGTTCTGATGGGGGGTATTATACGGAATACTTGTCCTGCAAATACCGTTATGTTAAACTGCATTTAGACACATCATGCGTGCGCCTGCCGAAATGCGCGCCGCAGAGCGAAAGGAATGGATCGGCTTGCCGCTCACAAGGGAGACACTGGAACACAAGATCGAGGCATACCTCGCCCTGCAGCGGGCACAGGAGCCGCGGGAGGTCGCATGGCGCAGGACCGTGCTGCTGAATCGCACGGAGGTACTGGATTTTTTGGACTTTCTTTGCTTTGCCGTGACCGACGAACCCGGAGAATGGGATTTTCTCGGCGCTGCCGCGCGGTATTCGCCGGAAGAGCTCGGGCTTTCTCCGCGGCTGCTTCGCGCGCTGTCCATCGGTGCGCCCGCCGAACGCATTCGTTCCGTTGCCGCGCTTTATCAGAAAAGCGACGGGGAACTTCTTGCCGTCCGCGGCGTGGGACGGCGGGGCGTTGCGGAAATCCGGCAAAAGCTCTCGGACTTTTTCGACGCATGGGAGCGCGGCGAGCTGCCGCCGCCAAGTGGGATGCTGCGATAGGAAAGCAAAGAAGCCGCGCAGAGCGGAAGCGACATAATACGGACGGTTCACAGACGAACCGTCCGTTTTTCTCGGTGTGAACAGGGGGGAGAGGCATAGCTCTATAGAGCTTCGCACCTGCCGCGATTCAGGAAGAACAGGCAAGAAGCCCGCCTCTTGTTTTTCAATAGGCCGGATAGCGCGCCGTGATGGAAGCGACGGTGCGCTTTACCTCCTCCGCGCTCGCCGGGTACTCTGTCGCCGTGCGCCAGATACAGTCCGCGATCTGTTCCATTTCCGCAGGCCCCATGCCGCGGCTCGTGACCATGGGCGTGCCGAGACGCGCACCGCTGGTGACAAAGGGCTTTTCGGGGTCGTTCGGCACGGCGTTTTTGTTGATCGTGATGTTGACCGTATCGAGCCGCTGCTCCAGCTCCTTGCCCGTCAGTCCGATGGAGCGCAGATCCGCAAGCATAAGATGATTGTCCGTCCCGCCGGAAACAAGCCGCATTCCGCGCCGAAGCAGTCCGTCCGCGAGCGCTTTCGCGTTCTCGACCACCCGCTGCTGGTAGACACGGAACGACGGCTGCTGCGCTTCGAGAAGGCATACGGCCTTCGCGGCGATCACATGCATGAGCGGGCCGCCCTGCATTCCCGGGAATACGGCCTTGTTCAGCACCTTGGCGTATTGTTCCTTTGCAAGAATCATGCCGCCGCGCGGGCCGCGAAGCGTTTTATGCGTGGTCGTTGTGACGACGTCGGCATAGGGGACGGGGCTCGGGTGAACGTCGGCAGCAACAAGCCCCGCAATGTGCGCCATATCGACCATGAGAAGCGCCCCCACACTGTGCGCGATCTCTGCAAAGCGCTTGAAATCGATTACACGCGGGTAGGCCGAGGCGCCCGCCACGATGAGCTTCGGTCGAACGCGCTCCGCGATGCGCTGCACCTCGTCATAGTCGATGCGCTCGGTCTCGGGGTCGATGCCGTAAGATGAAAAATCATAATATTTTCCGGACAGGTTCACGGGCATTCCGTGCGTCAGATGCCCGCCGTTTTGCAGGCTCATGCCAAGCACGCGGTCGCCCGGCTCCAGCAGAGCGAAATAGACGGCGAGGTTTGCCTGTGCGCCGGAATGCGGCTGAACGTTTGCATAGTCTGCGCCAAATAGCGCTTTTGCACGCTCGATCGCCAGGGATTCGATCACATCTACATGCTGGCATCCACCGTAGTACCGCTTGCCCGGGTAGCCCTCGGCATATTTATTTGTGAGCACGCTTCCCATCGCTGCCATGACTGCGGGCGATGCAAGGTTTTCCGATGCGATCAGCGCAAGGTTTCGCTGCTGCCGGTCAAGCTCCCGTTCCATTGCGGCCGCGACGTCGGGATCCTGCGCCGCAAGAAGCTCCATTGCCTGCTTCATAAACTGTTCCATATCCATTTCCTTTCCTTGCATAGAATCAAAAAAAGGAAGCCGTGTTCCAAACGGAACAAGCTCCCTTTGCAGACCCATTACGGGTCTCAATGTTGCGGTATTCGGTACTCTGTCCTTTTGCCTGAGAGATTCGGCCTGCAAAATTGCATTCGCCTGCCTTGCACCTTCGGCACCCGCTGTACGGGATTCTCCAGAGTCCCCTCCGTTTTCAGTCCTGCCCGCATTGGGCTCCTGAGAGTTTCACTCCTTCGGCGGATCGCGTCTTTACGACCCCTTTTCCTGAAAGCATCAAAGGGAGAGATTCAATTGTCGGTCGCCGGATAACCCGGTTGTTTATATTATATATAGTTTTTCCGGCTTGTCAAGGTTCCGAAGAGGATCTCCTTTCGGCCGATCGATTACGGTTTTCCAGAAGATACCTGCACATCGATCGCGTTCCGAATACCATGATCGGATTTCGGTTTTTCACCGTTTTGCTATTGCGAGTTCTGTTTTCACTTGCTGCCTTTCTGACGGCAGAAGAACGCGTTCAAACCTTCTTCCTTGAAAACCCGTATCAGAACATATGTTCAAAGAGGGCTTGGGACCAATATAGCATCGAAGGTCCCGGCCCAATTTGCAATTCGATAGTAGATCAAACAGCATACGGAATCCTCTCTTGTGCGACACATATGATCGCAAGAAAGCCATCCGTTTGGGATCAACACGGTGCCTCCCCTTGTGTTTGTCATCGGCGAAGCGCACGGGTTTCAGTCCGAATCGTCCGCCATGCCAAACGAAAAGACCGAAAACTCTATCGGTAAGCACGATCGTTTTAAGAAGTCCAACTCGGCATCCGTCAGTGTGAATCCCATTTGCGCAAAATCCGAAACCAATGAGATTCTGATCGACGGCTCCGCCTCCTGCATGCGATTCGCCTTCGCTGCGCAATCCCCAAATTTTTGAAAAAAGCGGCCGACTGCATATCTGATATCGCTTTGCTCCGGGTACCTCTCGGTCAGCAGCCAGACATTGTGCGGTGAAGTATAATCGGCATTTCTAAACGGTTTGCTGCCCTTTCGGAATACCTCTGTCGGCATGAACCCAATGGAATCCGATACAGATTCGATCGATTTGTCCGTTACGATTTTTAGTGAAATGGATACATCATAAAGGCAATTTACCATGTATGAAACAGTTCCTTCCCGATTTCTGTGAGTTCCTTATATTTGGGAGCATTATCATTTTATCGCCTGTTTCGGGATTTCGTTATAATCTCCGAATTCTCTTCGCTGAACTCTTTTAAATTGCTTTGCCGAATCCTCCGGTTGCTTCATTTATGCATCGGCATGTTCGTGCTGCCGGCGGCAGCGAAAGAGCTGAGCCGGTGCGTTGTAACGGCTATCTTACGAAGGCAATTCTATCACAATCGGTTTTCGTTTGGCATAGTATGCATTCTTTCGGGGCTTTATCAAAACGCGTTCGCCGTCAAACCGTATATCTCCATATGCCCCCATCTCAATACATGGTTTCATGCGTTTTCTCTGAACCAGGGTTCCATCCTTCTTCATGATCTGCAGTATTGGACAAAACTCGCCTTTATTGTTGAGAGATATGTACACTGAAATGGTACACTTTGAATACTTTTTCTCCATATACAATACTGCCATTTTGTCGCCTTCCTTTGCTGCATTTATGGATTTGACTATAATGGCTTCATCTTTTTCTGTTGCTGCAAAGTACTTTAATAATACGCTTTGAATCACTTGTGCGGCAATTGCCGCATCCTCTTCGCACGAAATGTTTTTCTGCGTGTCTTTATCAACATGAACGTCATAAAACCTATACCATGTTTGGAACGACAGCCTTGCAGGCGCGATGCCGCCTTCAACGGCGCAGGTAGTAAAATTAATATAGAGATGATCAAACCCACCCAGTGAAAAGCCCTGTTCTCTAAGCTTCATAACGACTCGTCGGGCGAACACTGCGGAAGACTTGTTCTGCAACGCATTTGCCAAAGAATTCGCACCGTCAACATTCGGTGTGTCACTCGCAAAAAGGCGAATATCAGCTATCTTTTTCATAAAACCTCTCCCTGCTTTTGATGTTCAAGTGCCTTTGTCATTTCTATTCATCATGAAATCGGCTTCCCGGTATAGAATGATGAAGTCTATGAGCCGATATGGTCTGTAAACTCGTCCCTTTTGTTTCCGCGAACAAAGCATAACACATGAAACGGAAGCCTATCAACCTGTAAATCAGCCCCAAAGCCAGATAAGCAGCGCGGAGAATGCACGACTTCCTCATCGATAGGATCCAAACGAAATACCAACCCCGCTCCAACCGCTGCTGACTCGTGCTGCGCACGTCGTGCGCGGGCGCGGCTGTCGCTTCCCGGCCGCTAAAAACGATGCACTGCATCGTTTTATTAACGCGGCTTCGAGTCCACCAAAGAATGGGAGAAGCACAAAACAAAAACGGATGCTAGCGACATCCGTTTATGCTTGGCTCCCCCTGTTGGACTCGAACCAACGACCGCAGGTTGGGACATGGTCGCATCGCGTGCGCGGGCGCTTGCAATGCTCGCTGTCCCTGCCCGTTCTACACCTCGCTGGCATCTGCCACAGGCAGCGCTTGGCTCCGAACCAGTTAACAGCCGCGATACGGCTGCCCCGCAGCGACGTTGGCCGACATCTTCACGAAAAACAAAAACAAAGCACCGTGTGAAACGATGCTTTGCTTTTGGCTCCCCCTGTTGGACTCGAACCAACGACACTGCGGTTAACAGCCGCATGCTCTACCAGTGTAAGGGTTACAAACCGGAATAAGGAGGGAGAAAGCCCATTATCAAAAGCTGGCTTAACTTAAATAGCCATTTTTTTGCTGATTTCCGTATTGCTCCATTCTTCACAAAACTGCTGATACGTCATGTTAAGTTCACAGGTAATGGCGTAGTTGCGTCCAATCTCTATCCGCTTGAACAGTTGGCAGGCGATCATCTTTTTCTGTTCCTTCGTTGCAGAATCAAACTCGTCTGCCCAACTTTTGAATTGATTATATGCTGGGAGAATTTTTGCAATAGACTGCCTTTGCTGAAACTCGCTCTGTTCAAGCTCATGCAACTCCGTTTCGGCAGCAGCAATACGTCCTTTCATGGTTGTAATGGATGACGATAGATCCTCCGGTGAAAACAAGCTATTTCCCGTTAGAGCGTTTGCAATCTCCAGTTGGAGTTTTTCAAGCTGCGCCTTGCTTTTCTGCAATTCAAGCGATAGTTTGCGTTGCTTTGCCTGACAGCCTACTGTTTGTCGTTTAATCATAGCTTTTAGCCTGTCTTCGTCAGGAGCGCCCGCCATTTTATCAAATATATCGTGCATTATCTGAATAACAGCAGCATCGACACGTTCTGATTGATAGGTTGCTTGCCCGTCGCATTTGCAGAGCTTACGGCTTCGGTGATAGCAGGAATACTTGATTTGATCAACAGAATATTCCGAGCCATCCTTTCGCATATATTTATCTTTATAGCGGATTGTTGTTAGCTTTCCGCCGCAATGGGCGCAAAACACATTGCCGGACAATAGTGCCTGTCCCTTGGTTGTGAAAGCAATTTGCCGTTTCTGTGTGTCCTTTTCCGCCCGCTGGTCTAAAATATACTGTGCTTGATCGAAAATGTCTGATTCAACGATTGTAAGTTCGCTCAATGCCTCCGAAGTGACATTACCTGATACGATGTACCCACAATACAGACGATTTCTCAGAATCCGAATAATGGTATTGCATTGGAATTTACTCCCGCTATGAGTACGAAGACCGCGCTTGTTGAGCATATCGGCTATTCGGTACGAGCCATAACCCTCATGGATAGTCTTGTTGAATATCTCTCTGACAATCTCTGCTTCTGCTGGTTCGATTGCAAGATCACGCATTTCATTCCCCTTTTTGTTGAGGCGTCCCTTCCGTATAAGCTGATAGCCATAAGGAACTGTCCCGCCCGTATAGCACCCCTCTAATGTGAGTTGCTCTTTTCGGGTTTTAATACGCATGGACGTTTTTTCACTTTCGCCGGATGCTTGCCAAAAACGAATGTAGTTTGTCAGTTTGTCAACATGACTATCAAAGCGTTGTTCGCCTTCTTTAACGCTCCATACTTCAATTCCGTGCTTTACAAACCACTCCACAACGAATGGAGTTTCATCGTCAATCCTTCCAATCCTGTCAAACATGAATACAAGCAAAACATCAAATTCATGCTTAATCGCGGCTTCTTTTAGGTCTTGGATTGCGTCGCGGTTATTTGCAGAAACCTTAAACCCCGACACGCCCTTTTCCTCAAACTCTCGCGTTATGACCCACCCCTGCTGTTCGGCGAACTCTTTGCAGGCCAATCGCTGCATGGGTATATCATTCTTCTCCTTATCCACTTGCTTCTTGGTGGACACCCTGTATAACGTATGTATTCTTTTCATGTGTTTTCCTTTCATGCTTTACACAGGATTGCACTGATTGAGTATGCGGTTGTCAATGTGCGGGTGCAGATCACTTCTGCATCCCTATGGTAATTTAAGAGATTTAGATTTGCAAAGGTGCGGACGTTAGTTATGCTGTACTACTTATTCATATTGATGCAAAACGCATTGCAGTTTATCTTCTTGTACCGCTGAAAGAATGCCCATGATTGTTTCCTTCAAATTGTTTGAGGGCACATCACTAAACACAACATTTACTTTGCAAGCGTGTATGGATTTCGAGATAAAGGGTTTGTTTTTCACCTTGTTTTCCGCCAGTTTCATAAGCATCCTCCTCCTTTGTTATGTAATTGCCCCGCCTTATGCGGCAGGGCATAAACTGTTACTGTTGCTTTTTCTTGACGAAGTAGTCATAGCCGTCGGGGATTCCATCCGGTTTGTTGCAGATGGAACAGGCTTCATGCTCGATTTGGAACGGATCGGCGCGAAGCACGATGTATTCGCCGGATTCGCGCAGTTTGGCGGCGCAGGCGGGACAAAGCACCTGTATGTCCTTTTCGGTGAACATACGCTTTATCACATCATTGCTGACGCTTGCACTGATGGCCTTGTCGATTGCTTTAATCTGATTCTTATCGAGCATACCGATGGGCTTACCAAGGCGGCGCTTGTCGATGGTGCGAATCTGCTCCATGAGGACGATTGAATCCATGTGTAGGCCGCAGGATGTGCCAACCGCAACATGGGTCGGCTGCGAGGGCTTGTCCAGCTTGCTTGTGATAGATGCGACGATTACCGTTGGGCTTTGGGCGTTACCCACATCGTTCTGAATGACCAGAACGGGACGGATGCCGCTCTGCTCCGAGTGAATGCCTGTTCGCATATCAACGAGGTAGATTTCACCGCGTAATACTTCTTTTTCCATTTTAAGTACCTCCTGTGTTTGATGTAATGACCGAGTGGGATACACCGCCCGGTCTGTCAAACGCCTCTATTTGTTCTCAACGCCCCGAGGCAAGGGAGGTCATTTACAAGCTGACAGCGAATCAGCAGCTCGGGCATTTCAGCCCCTCCGAGGTTCTCTCCGAGCCGCCCCCAATGCTTGCGACGGTTTTTTCACGCTCGAGCTATGGCTGGGCGGGAGTGTTATATCCCTAATCCGGTCATGGCCATATCGGGTGCTGCCCGATAGTGAAAACCGCCGTTTATCGCTCGCCTTCTATGGAGGGGTCTTGGCGCGGCTGCTCTCGCGGCTCTTGGGTTTGGGAACGTGTTAATGACCTGTTTATTCGGTTGTGCTGAGGGGATTTATTCCTTAAAACGGTTCTTTTTTGTTCTTTCGAGAATAACCCCCTCACTTAATAGCCGGCGAGAAGCCTCAAAACTACACGTCATTCGGAAAAATCTTTTAAGATTTTTCTGATGCGCGCTATTTTGTTCTGAACTGCTTGAAAACTGCTGTGCAGGATAGCGGCAATATCGTTTTGCTGATAGCCTTCCATCATCAATGTGATGATTTCTATGTAGCTTGGTTTCATGGCAATAATCGCCTTATACAACTCAGGATCGTCGATCTCATCGATCCATGAGTAGCGATTCCCATACTTAACAAGCGGCGCGTCTGCCGGAAGCTCATCCATATCCATATAGCGGGTATCTCCCGTACGCTCGTCAGTCGTCATCATGTCAGAAAGGCCAACTGCGTGTTCCTTGTCGCGGCGATACTGGCGGAATACGCCAAGGTCATACTCGCACATGGCGTGTATATCCGCTTCACTCATACCCGCTTTAAGACATTTTTCCATAAAGTGCCTCTGCTCCCTGTTAAACATCTTGCGTTCAAATCCATGGTTAAAACCCATTTTGTAACCTCCGATTTTTTGTTTGAAGTGCGGTGTTCCAACAAAAATCGGAGAGTTACGGGTACTGTCCTATGGCTTGCTGCCATACGTCTGTATACATGAAAAATCCCTTTCCGCTTTTTAAGCAGAAAGGGATGGCAATGCCACCGGGCAAAGAATAAAGCCCGACAAATAGCTTAAAAAGCTAACTTGTCAGGCTCGTAGTATCTCGTACCGCCGCAGTAGTGCGCCGTTGCCGGATTTTGGCTCTGTACTAAGTTTGATTCAGTTTTGCGTGAGCGCCTATTTTGCTATGGCAACAATGCTCTTGCATCTCTCACACTTTATTGTCAATTCCGCTTTATCGGCTGGATGCGCCTGATCCACTGTATAAGCCACTGGCTTTTTTACCGATACTCTTGTCTGTATCAGCCGCTTGTTGCAGTTGGGGCAGTTTATGTAAACAAAGCTCCTGCCCAGCGGGTCTGCGGCTCCGCCGCCAGCGCTCCTAATACAGCGGATAGTCCTTCTCGTTGCTTCCAATGTGATCGCCTCCGTTATTCCATCACACCAACCGCTTGCGCCTGCGATACGGCACATCTGCGCTTGATGCCCCCATATTTCTTATCATATTCCATGATCTGTGCATCATCCTCAAACAGAGGGATGAAACTCAATCCGTGTGCGCTTGGCATAGCTATATACTTCTGCCCGTCCGAATCCACATAAGCGTCGAGAAACAAGTCGGCATCAGTTACACGGGTCAGCAGAACAGGTCTGTGTTGCTCAAAATAAATTATCTTGCTCATCGTTTTCCTCCTTAAACGTACATGGCAGCGGGCATTGTAAGCTGCTCATGCGATTTATCCTTTTGTACCTTCAGCCCGTTCATGGAAGATGCGAGCCTTATCGCATCCCGTCCGAAACGACGCTGTATGTCCTCAATGGCGATTTCCAAGTTATCGTTACGTTTACGCTTCTCATGCTCGCCAAACAAATCCAACTGCTGCGGCATACTCGCGCTGATGAGATCAACTGCCCGAATTGTTACTGCCCGAATGGGATATTGCCATGTGTAGCGAAGCCGGAACAGATCCATCGCACAGTTCACCATCTCCCTCCAGCTCTGCGTTGGATACGGCAGTTTGCATTGAAATTGACGGTAATTGAGATTGCAGTCCCGAATGTAAAGCTGCACCCGCGTAGCTATCAGCTCCGCTTGCCGTAAACGGCGAGACACCCCTTGTGCAAGCTCAAACAGGACTTGCAGGACTTCGTTGCTGTTTTCGAGATCGGCAGTACAGGTAATACCGTGTCCCACACTTTTTGCCACCGGCTCGTAATCAAATGGTCGCACCCGTGAGTCGTCTACTCCGTTGGCAAACTCCCACAGCTTGATGCCATTGATGCCAAGCCATGATTTTAAGAGCATCTTATCGCATTGTGCTATGCCTCCAATGGTTTCGATTCCGTGTTTGTGCAGCTTCTCCGTTGTTGCTCTGCCAACATATAACAAATCGGATGCTGGCAGCGCCCATATCTGTTTTCGGTAGCTTTCCGGTGTAATGCAGGTTATGGCGTCCGGCTTTTTTAAGTCGCTTCCCAACTTGGCAAATATTTTTGTGAAAGACACACCAATGCTTACGGTCAGCCCAAGTTCGTTTTTTATGGTTTCACGAATAGATTCAGCTATGGCGAGTGGACTCCCCATGCTGCTGCCCGTGATATCCAGCCAGCACTCGTCCATGCCATAAGGCTCGATTTGGTCGGTATATCTCCCGTAGATATTCCTTGCAAGCGCAGAATACTTGATGTACTGTTCAAAATTGGGCTGTACCATGATAAGGTTTGGGCAACACCGCTTAGCCTCCCAATTAACCATTCCGGTTTTCACGCCTGCCATTTTTGCCAGTTCAGATTTTGCGAGAACTATACCGTGACGATTCTCCGTGCTTCCACATACAGCAACAGCTTTTCCGCGTAGCGATGGATTCAGCATCATTTCCACGCTTGCGTAATAACTGTTCAAATCACTGTGAAGAATTGCTCTCACTTTCGCTTACCTCCTTGCTATGCGGTTAGTATAATCCTATTTACAAACGAATATAAGGCAACAACTGTTCTGTTTTAGGATTTTCTATTGCGTTATTGTATTAGACATAGTAGAATATGAGGCATAGGAGGTGGTTGCACCATGGGTACTGCTATTGGAAGCGTGCTTCGGGAATTAAGAATAAAGCATAACTATCAGCAGCAGGATATTACAAAAATGCTGAATGAAATGGGAATACAAACAGCCAAGCAACAGGTTAGCCGTTGGGAACACGGATATAATAATCCGAACATTCCGCAGTTTATTGGCCTGTGCAGGATTTACGGCATAAAAGACGCATATAAGGTCTTTTTGCAAGGGGACTTCTCTGACCTTATTTATGAGTTAAACAAGGAGGGGGCGGATAAATTGGCGGAGTATAAGCAGCTCCTGATAGCGAGTGGACTGTATGCGCCAATGTCATGCAAACCTAAAATCATTCCGTTCCCACGCCGCACAGCGCCTATGTATGACATCGGAGCATCTGCCGGAACGGGGCAGTTTCTTGACAGTAATTCGTATGAAATGGTAGAAGTTCCCGAGTGTGTGCCGGACAGCGCCACGTTTGGGCTTCATGTATGCGGCGACAGCATGGAGCCTTCCTTGTTCGATGGTGAAGAGATATGGGTGCATCAACAGCCGACGCTTGAAAATGGCGATATAGGCATATTTCTTCTTGATGGCGATGCCTATGTAAAAGAGTTCCGTGTAACGAACCGAGGCACGTTCCTCGTTTCACATAACCCTACATATAAGCCGAAGCAGATTACAGAGTATAGTGAAACGAGGATTTACGGGAAAGTTATTTATCCGATCCGCTGACATTTTAGGAAGCACGACGGTTAGCAGGATAGAGCGGCTAAGGTCTTATTGATATTGGCTAAAGCTAAATGAAAGGAGCGCGTAAAATGAAAAGAATGACAAGAAGAGAGCAGGCGGTATACGATTATGTTCTTCTGTTTCGGGCTAAGATGCGCTTTTCTCCAAGTATGCGTGAGATAGCTGAAGGGATAGGTCTTAATTCGGTATCCACGGTGCATAAGCACGTTCATTCTTTAGTTAATAAGGGATGGTTCTTGCCTTACATAGGAAAGAATCGTACAATTCTCCCCAATGAGGAGTTGCTTGACGAGGGGGCAAAATGAATCACAAAAAGGTTTACGTTGAGGTAACGGCCTCCTTTCGGCCGGATGGGGTCATTTTGCCCCGTGAAGCTGTTTGATTAGCGGTAGTAGCCAGAGAAAATGGGCAAAACGCACCCTGCGGACGATAAAAACGGCATTTCAGGGAAGGAAATAAAAGCCCTTCACGCCTCAGAAATGAGGTCATGGCAGGGATAAAAAGCCCGTATTCATGCGGGGCTTTGGGACTTTGAAAATGCTCTAAATGTCCTGTCCTTCTGACAACTCACACTCTCCTTCTGCCGCAGCTTCGTGCGTCCCCCTCTCACCAATTACTGATAACGCAAAGGCATTTCCGTTATGTGGGTTTGGATATAGCTGAATACTGTTACAACAATGAACTGTGTTTAGAAGAATATTACGAAAGAGTCGCTGCTTATGGAATTCCATAAGGCATTATTCGAAATCCGCTGAAAAAACTATATACAGAATGGTTCAATACGAAATAGATAGTCCATCGAAAATAAACTGCTATGTTTTGAGTTTGCAAAAGCTTATTGTACTGTATAGTATTTACTTTTGTACGGTTGCCGTTTTTCGTTCGTTTTCTGCGGCTTTTGCCTTGAATTTTCCAAGCAGAAAACGCCCCGGCGAAGAATTCCTTGCCCAGCGTGTTCCTGCTGGCTGCTTTAGATATTTATCGGATCTTGACCGCTTTTTGCATTATCATCTGCACGTTGTCTATATTCCCGTGGTAGAAAAGGAAATTCTGTGGTCAAAACGCTGTAAGGATGAAGCCCTGCGCGGCATGGTAAGAGAGATAATCCATCAGGTGAGCCGCTCCAAGAAATGGGCATATCCCGAAGCGGTTGATGAGCAGGGCAAGCCCATCCTCGGAAAGAACGGAAAACCGATACGGATTCCGTCCTACTCGCTTTTGCAGGACCGCTTCTATGAACACATGCGGCTAGCGGGATTTGATGGCTTTGAACGCGGGGAGCTCGGCAGTACACGGGTCAATCTAAACAGTCTTGATTTCAAGATTCAAGAGGATAAAAAACGGCTTATGCAGCTTGAAAAACTGGTCGCTGCAAAGGAAATGAAACTGGAGCAGGTTTCCGAAAAGCTCGTTGCCCAGAAGCAGGTCAACAAACAATACCACGATTTGGACGGCATAGGTAAAAAGACGGTGTTTGGAAAGATAGAGCTCACTGAGAAAGACTATACGGATGTTATTTCCCTCGCAAGAGAGGGCATATTGTCCCGCGTCAAAATATCCGAGTTAACACAGAAGCTGCAAGATGCAGGCGCACGTATACTCGATTTGCAGAGCAGCTGGGAAAGGCTATATGAACAGACAAAAGATTTCCGTCAAGCGATCAAGCTCGCGCCGCAGCGCGTCAAGGAGGTATTCACAGAGATCTTTGCGAAAGACCGTGAAACGCGAGAATTGCAGCGCATATTACGCCGCAGCGCGAAAAAGCGCAACGAGTATGAGCGCTGATATGCACCTTGAAAACTGAATACGGAGGCAAAATGAACAAGCAAAAAACCCACAGGAGCACCCACCCACCGGATAAGGCGAAACAAGATATCCCCGATTGTGTGATCGAATCCCTTGCTCACTGCGCCCTGCCGCTGATACAGGCATATTTTGAGAGCGAGGAGGGGCAGAAGGAATTCGAAAAGTGGAAGGAGAACAAATAGTACTGAGATGTGGAATTGGGAGGATCATAATCGATCCTCCCGTTATTTGCATTCACAGTTTATGATAGATTGCCGTTTCTATCGCAAGACAGATTAACTGTCCGTGTTTTTGTGTCTACTGTAATTCCGAGTTCTTTTCTAATGAACGTTCCTGTGGCCGTGGCAGTATTTCCGCTTTTTGTTGCAGAAGCGGATTTAAGACTCCAATCGTTTTGGTAAATGTCATGCGAATAAGAAACATTGGTACATGCCGCCTGATTGGTTCCATCATAACTGAATGTACCATAAACAGTCAGCGAAAACGCCTTTATCCCATCGCTGCGATAATAGGTGCTTGTTTTACTCCCGCTTACAGTAGACGAAGATTTGGTGACCGCATAATTGATGGTTGTTATGACATAACTATCGTCATCATAATATGTTATGCCAACCACAGTATCATTGGATGCTTTTGCAACAGAAACCGACGCAAACATAAGTGCAACCACAAGCAGAGCAGATAATACTTTTTTCATAGCTAATCCTCCTAATCGATATTTGTAATAATCTCCGGCTCGCCATCGATAAAATAGCCATTATGTGAACTTCTGTTTTCAACAATCATGCGCGCAATTGTTGAAAACAGAAGAATCACTGCGACCAAGGCAATACAAATTACCATAACGAATGCTTTGTGACCTTTTCGCATCCTGCTGTTTATTTCTGCGTATGGCATTTCGGAAAGAAACGACACGGCAATGTCCTCGGGTTTTCCAAAGTGCGCATAATAATCAGATAACAAAGCGGAGGGATTTTTAGCGGCGTATGCCGCAAGGGATTCCTGTAAGTTGCAAAGGAATTCCTTTTTGCGCAATCCACCTATTGGGATATGCCTTTTTACCTGCCTGAAATATCTTTCGGACTGCTTCATTTCTCATTCTCCTCATTGCTGCGAGATAAAATCAGCTGTACACCGGTATGGATAGAATTATAATCCTCTAATAGCGCAGCATAATACTCTTGCCCGTTCTCAGAGATACGGTAATACACCCTGGTCATACGTTTACCTACCCGGATGCGCTTTGCATCCAAATAGCCGTCATCCTCAAGCCTATACAGGATGGGATATAGTGTGCCTTCCGGTAATATAAATCTCCCGCCGCTGATGGTCTCCAATGCTTGCGCAATTTCATAGCCGTACATTTCCCGCTCGCTAAGCAGCGATAGTATGCACAGAGTGGCTACCCCTCTTTTAAAATGGCTTTGTAATGCTTCCTGCTGCATATGTTTTCCTTCATAGATTTCGTCGAGAATACTAATCTAAATATATAATACACTAAGTCTATTCAAATATATATACTATGTTTACAATAGTATTATTGACAACAGTTATTACGTCTTGTAAACTATATGTAGTTGATGGCAGAACAAGACAATTTGCTTAACACGTTTGAGAGGCAGGTGATGTTTTTAAGCGATATTGGAACGTGTGCCACATGAGGATTGCGGCATTTTTATTGCCAAGTTAGAATCGCTGAAAGGAGTTTTTTATAAAAAGAAAGATTATAACCTGTGTTCTGACTCTTGTATTTGTTCTTTGTGCATTCAGCACCATTGCTTATGCAAAAAACTTTGATATTTCGTTTACGTTGACTCCAAATGGCTCGTCGGGATATAGTGGCACAGGATATAAGGTGGATTCTGATCCGAAATGTTATATAACAACTACCGGAGGCAGCGTAATAAGCAACAACCTGATTTATAAATGCCGCGGAAAAGCCATAACAAGTAGCGGTTATGTCGATGCCACTGAACTCGGTATTTATCAGGGACAAATATCGAGGGAAACTCTTTATTATATCGCCCCTTATTATGCTAACATCGTAAATGGAAACTGGAGTCAGTATTCTTTTATTCTGGCCGCATCTCTGCATAGCGGCAATCCTGGAGAGTATAATTTGGCTGGTGTATGGAATCCGTAATTCAGCCGCGTAGCAGGGGGAGTTATTTCCCTGCTACGCATTGTGTGTAGATATAGTGAGAGGATTGTAATATAATGAAAAAGTCATTGACAACGTTAATAATCGTTTTTATTGTGCTTTGCACTCTATGCTCGGGTTGCGGCGACAAGAGTATAGAACCGGAAGAATTGCCTTCAAAGGCATTTTTAAACCCGGCTTCGCCCGATTCACCTGTGCCGGCTGCGGAATCCATGCCAAGCCACATTTTAGCGGACGGTTTTAAAAATGTTAAATTTGATGCGGACATTGTTATTCCTGATAATTCAACTCAGTTGAATATTTGGAGCCGTAATTTACTGGATATAAACCCAGACAATGTCGTTATGGCATTTTTACCGTATTTTAATCTGAGCTACGAAACGAACCCAATGAGCGATGGCGGTCTCTTTGATGCGTTTCGGACAGAGGAAAATAAAGCTGTCATACGGTCATGGCGTTGGTCTTTCATTTTTGAAAATGAGCAGGCAGAGCTGCACCGTCTACTATTTAATAGAGATCGTGGATACTCTCAGTGTAATGCTGACTCTTTTCCTGCGGACATTGATTTGCCATTTCTTTCGCGTGAAGAAGCGCGAGACATGGCAAAAGAATTTTTATATGCGCTTGATTTGAGAAGCTATATATTTGAGCCTGTTGAATTATATACTTTATCTAAGAGCCGACTTATGGAAGAGCTGGATAAAAAAATTGTTGACGATCCATATATGGAAGATATATTAAAGAGTCATGGGGGCAAGGAAGCGATATATGACGCTTATTTCGTGTTTGTCCCGTTCCAAATAAAAGGAGTTCCAATTATGAGCGATTCTTTTGGTTATATAACGGCAGATATACCTGTTAGAGGTAGCGGTGCAAGTTTTATTATCTCTGAAAGTGGATTTGAACATATAAGCGTAGATGGATACCTGCCGGGCGATGTGCAGTCACCACTTCAAGACGCGATTTCGCTGGAAACAGCCATGAATGCACTCGACAAAAAATACGACCTGCTTCTCCTATCGGAACCCGTCATCGTAACAAAAATAATACTATGTTATGTTCCAAATGCCACAGTTCTTACTCCCGCCTATGGCTTTCTTGTAAACCAAAACGGTTTTTCACAGTGGGTATATATCAATGCGTTTACTGGAGAACAGATTATATGAGTGATCTGTCCCGTTATCTGAAAGTAGAGTTTTACCGCGCCTTTACTTCTAAAAACTTTGCTCTGACAATATGCTTGACATTTTTGTTGTATCTTGGCAGCACACTCAAGGAGATTTTCCTCCTTGGCAGAGACGCTGCTGCTACGGTCCCATATTTTTTCGGAGTTGTCAATAATTTCAACAGCTTAATGGATATTTTGCTGGTAATCAGCGCGTTATGCTGTGCTACCAGCTTTTGCGATGATTGGCAAAACAGATACATAAGATTTATTGTTACACGGGTTCCCACCAACATATACTGTGTTTCCCGTGTTGTAATTTGCTTCTGCACTACGGTGTTGGCGGTTTTCTTTGGGATATGCTCTTATATTGTATTTTTGGCCTTGATTTTCCCTGTTTATTTGCCGCTTGACAGACTAAGGGAAACTTCGGTAGCTTTTGGGGACTTATTATCGTCAAACAGACAAATTACATATCTGTTATGTCTAAGTATCATTAAAGCTATCTCCTGCGGTATGTGGAGTGTCGCTGCATTATTATGCTCAGCGGTTATTCCGGATACATTGGTTGTCGTTGCAGCTCCTTTAATATTGAACAAGGCGTATTCCGTTCTTTATCATATTTTCAAGTTACCAATAGTCTTTTCTATAGATTTTCTAAGCGAAGGATTGGTAAACATGGGGGATTGGAAAGTCACGTTTGTTTATCCTTGCGTTTTTTTAATCCTATACACAATACCAATGGGAGTTCTTTTCAATATCAAGATAAAGAAGGTGGTCCAAAATGACTAAGCTGATCATTATAAGCAGCATTGCTGCACGAAACATAAGGAAGTGGCCCAACAATCCAAGGATTCTTACAATCATCATTTTTTTGACTGTAACAATGCTGTGGTGCGTTTTACCGATCCGTGCGTTTCTCTGTGATGTGGGGATTGCTATTTCGCCGTGGTTGTTTCCGTTTGTTAGCGCGGACTTATATGTTCAGGTTGCAATCATACTATGCTCTGTATTTCTTTTTTCCGATGCTCCGTTCATTGATGAGTCTGCTCCTTATGTTATTGTCCGATCTGGCAGACTGCTGTGGACAGCGGGGCAAATTTTTCATATTTTTATTGCAAGCGCAATTCTTGTTGTTTTTATTGTGATGCTGACAATGTTGCCGTTTGTAAATCGAATAGAGTGGACGGTAGAATGGGGAAAAGCGATAGGTACAATTTCTTTGACTAATGCCGCTTCAGTTTATAATATTCCGTTTGTCTTATATCAACGAATTATTTACTCTTTTTCACCAGTATCAGCTATGGGACTCAGTATGCTGCTAAACTGGATGATGTGCAGTCTGATTGGGCTTATAATGTTTGTATTTAATATGAGCATTGGTCATTCCTCAGGTTCTATTATCTGTTGTACTATCACCATGTTTAACTACTTTATAGCCAACTTTTTATCAGCCCGATGGCTTCGATTTTCTCCAATATCCTTGTCCAATATTGCTTATTTTGACAATGTAAACATAACTCCCGGGTATTCAATTTATATTTTGTCAGCAATGATAGGAATATTTACTTGTGCCGCTTTTGTTGCAATACATAAAAAGAACCTATCCGTTGCTCATACTTTGGCTTAGAAAGGATTTTTAACTATGTCAGACCCCATTATTAAGGTTATTAATGTAACAAAGCGCTTTGGTGAAGAAGAAGCGTTACATTGTGTTAATTTCGATTTTGAACGTGGTAAAATTTATGGGATCATAGGCCGAAATGGCTCGGGTAAAACCGTACTTTTTAAGTGCATTGTAGGCCTTATGCCTGTTTCGAGCGGAAAAATTCTAATTGAGGGGAAGCCTGTGGATAAGCAGACAGTTTCAAGTATAGGCATAATTATTGAATCCCCCGGATTTCTGTCTAATTATAGCGCGTTTGACAACCTGTGGTTGCTGGCTTCAATCAGGAAAAAAGTCGATAAAAAACGGGTAAAAGACTGTATTCGCATGGTAGGATTAGATCCCGCAGATAAAAAAAGAGTAGGAAAATTTTCTCTTGGCATGAGACAACGTTTGGGAATTGCTCAATCGATTATGGAGGATCCGTCAATACTCATATTAGATGAGCCAATGAACGGCTTAGACAATATAGGAGTTCAAGATATGCGTAAGTTATTTCTGTCGCTAAAAGATGAGGGGAAAACCATTTTGATAGCCTGCCACAATAAAGAGGACATAAATCTGTTATGTGATGAGGTTTATTCTATGGATCACGGTAATGCCGAACGCATGGTTTAGTACAAAACAATTGTTAATAGAAATGGAGCGGGGAATCATAATCTCCGCTCCATTTAGCATTGTTGAGTTGATGCCTATCTCACCGCTGGTGAACGTTGAGATAAACGACAAATCCGAACCCATCACCTATCGGCATCGGGTTCGGATTTGATTGCTTTGGTGGTCGGGATGGAGTTGGATTAGTCGAACAAGAAATTGATGTGGCTATACTTGTTAACTGGGATAACCCATTGCCACCTGATTATTCCCCTTACTTGGTCCCTCTAAAAACATATATGGGCGAAGATATAGCTTCATACGAAGAAAATATGATGGTTCATCCACTAGCAGGAGAAGCTCTTGCTACTATGCTTACTCAAGCTAATAATGACGGGGTGAGGGGGTTTATTATAAATAGTGTTTACCGACCTATAGATATGCAACAGCAACTTTGGTCAGCTCGCCTTGAAAAGGACCCTCAGTACGGTTCTGAACCAAAATCCTTTCCTGTAAAGGTGCTGCCCGGTAACATGAGTGAGCATCCTACAGGTCTTGCTATAGATATCCTGTCTCAAAACTATGATGTTGCCGATAGTGGTTTTGCAAATACCGATATGGGTAGATGGCTCGCTGCCAACGCCCATTGCTTTGGATTTGTGTTACGTTACCCCAAAGATAAGGAGAATATTACCGGTGTGATATTCGAGCCATGGCATTTCCGTTATGTGGGTTTGGATATAGCTGAATACTGTTACAACAATGAACTGTGTTTAGAAGAATATTACGAAAGAGTCGCTGCTTATGGAATTCCATAAGGCATTATTCGAAATCCGCTGAAAAAACTATATACAGAATGGTTCAATACGAAATAGATAGTCCATCGAAAATAAACTGCTATGTTTTGAGTTTGCAAAAGCTTATTGTACTGTATAGTATTTACTTTTGTACGGTTGCCGTTTTTCGTTCGTTTTCTGCGGCTTTTGCCTTGAATTTTCCAAGCAGAAAACGCCCCGGCGAAGAATTCCTTGCCCAGCGTGTTCCTGCTGGCTGCTTTAGATATTTATCGGATCTTGACCGCTTTTTGCATTTTACGGAATTGCAGAGGGGCGACTGTCTCTGTGTTACATATTGACACTCCATTCTGTTCCTTGTTTGAGGTCGGAGGTGCGGGATGCGAGGTCCCGCAAAAGCCGGAACGGCGACAAAAGTAATGACTGTTATAGGGATATGGGAGATGGTTATCCCGCCGCTCTGTCTTTTCAGCGGTCAAGGTCTTGCTTGTGCGTAGGCTGCTCTTTGCGGTTTTCCTCCCGCAGGATCGCGTAAACGCCCTTCCGTATCCGCTCCGCTTCCTTTACCTCGTCTTTCAGTGCGAGATAGCGGCGGGACAGCTCCTTCCGCTCGGCGGTCAGCTTCTCCTGCTCCGCTTTCCATGCTTTCAGCGGAATGCTCGTCCTGCCGTTCATCACGCCGTCAAGATAGCGTCCTGCGGCTTCGTAATGGGTCAGCTCCATGCGGTACGCTTCGTAAAACGCCTCCTGCTTTTTCGGCGGCTGCCGCCTGTATTTCCCGTAAACCTCGCAGTACTTCAAATACTTTTCGGCGTTTGAAATATGCCCGTCAAGGGTTTTCAGCCGCCTGTCGATGGGCTTCAGCTTTTCGGATATTTCGCGCTGCTCCCCGAACATACCCGCCATTTTTTCCGTCAGGCCGTCCATATCCACGATCTGATTCTCTTGCAGGAAATTCAGCATTTTTGCCGCTGCTTTCAGATTGTTGACAGCGGTATAACAGCCCGGTTTTCCCGTCTGCTCCCGCCGCGAAAGGATACCCTGTATCACCTCTGCAAGAGTGGGCGGCTCGGTGTTCGCCGCTTCCTCTTTCAGCCAGCTTTGCAGCTTGGAAATGCGGGCTTTCAACTGCCGCAGCTTCTGATTTGTGACTTCGATTTCGCGGTTGATGTTTCCCCGCTCCGTGCGGATTCCGCGCTTCTCCATCTGAAAGGCGGCTACGCCAAGATGCACGGTGGGGATCAGGTCTATTCCCTGCCGCTCATAGCTGCGGTGGTCTATGCGCTCGGTATGATTTCCCTTTTCAAGATACGAATTGCAGATTTCAGCCCATGCCGCCCGCCATTCCTCCGCTTTGGTCTGCTCGTTCCAGTCGGTGGCGGGAACGGATTTGCTTTATTTCAACCTCGCCGTCACCACGCACTTCCCGGGCGCATGACCGCTGTACTGGAACGGATAGCAGGTGACGAGCGTAAGCATTCGCCCATCCGCAGCGGGCAGCGTCCAGTCCGAAGTGCTTTCAAATATGGTTATGTCGGTAATGACGTAGGTATAGACCGTTCCGTCTGCCATTGTCACCTTGATGCTGTCGCTAACCTGCGCATTCTTCAACGCCTTGAAGTGATTGCGGTTGCGGTGTCCATAGATGGCGCACGTTCCCTCCGCCCCAGGCAGAGCCGAGGACGGTAGATAGCCCGGAGATTTTTCAAGCGTCTTTTCATCCACGCCATAGCGCACGGGAATATCCTTGCCGCAGATAGTCAGCGTACAGAAGGTATCTGCCCGCTTGCTGTTTGAAGGCGTTGCGCTTTCTGCGGGACTTGCCGAAGGAGAAGCTGTCGGTCTTGCTGTTGGCATGGAAAAGGGCAGGGGAGCGAATGTTTTTTCATCATACGCAAGCTCAATATCTAACGCCTCCGGCTTTGTTGTTGTCGTTGGAAGCTCTAAGGGGACGGCGAGGTTATTGCCTGTGGCAAGCGCAGCGATGGCGAGCGCCACAACGATGAAGGAAAGAACGGCAAGCGCCGCTATCTGCAAAGAGGAGAGTTTTTTCATGTTCTTTCTCACTTTCTGTTTTAGTTTGTGGGGCGACCAAAGCAAATCCATTCCCATTCGGAGCCGTTTTTGCCCCAATGCTTTCTGATCTGAACGGAGTTATTGCCGCCTGTGCTGTCGATAAGAAACTCGCCGTTGATGTAGATGGCGACGTGGTGAATCTGCATCCATCTCTTACAGCGTCCGTTGCCGCAACGCCTGTGGTCGGTGCAGTAGCCCTCGCCGCGTCTTGCGTCCTTGCGGGCAAAGAAGATAATGTCGCCCGATTGAAGCTGCGCGGGGTCGGTGAACAGAACGCCCATCTCTTGGCATTTCTTCGCCATTGATGCGGAGTTCAGACCGTTCATGGAGGATAACCCGCAATCGCGGTATGCCGCACGCACCAAGCCGGAGCAGTCCATGCTTGCATAGCTGCGTCCGATATACCGCTTTGCAGCCTGCACGATTTGTGCGCCAAGTTCATTCGGCGGCAGGTCGGGGTTGATGTCAAGGCCAAGCCCGTATTCGCCGCCGTCACCAAGCGTCTGTCCGCATAGCTCGGCAAACAGTGGGTAATAGTCGGGGCGCATGATTTCCATGAGCATTTCCATCTGGCTCTCGTCAAAGCCGTATTTATCCGCACCGTCGCGGTAGTCAAGGCTTGTTACCTCAATGTTGATATAAAGGGTAGTGGTGGTTTTTACTTTCGGCTTCCCGTCCTCATCAAGCACGATTGCGCCGTACTCATCCACCTCAACTTCCTCCACGGTTTCGGTTTCCGTGGTGATGGAAAAGCTGTTCATATCATAGAAAACCGTCCGGAGCTTCTCTATGTTCTCGGGCGTGACTGTGATGACTTCTGCTGCGTTTTCACCCGTGGTGGCATAGACCGAGTACACGCCAAGCACGTCCACCCAATTAGATACGGAACTGTTCTCGTCCTCCATATCACCCGTAAACAGAATTTCCACCACATCGGCGTCGGCATTTGCGGTCAGTTCGTCAATTCGCGCTTGGATGGAAGCGGTAAACTCATCGTCAATAGAAACAATAGCGTCCGTCATGGGCGTACCGTCCGCACTCTCGTTGGAGGAAAACACGCCGAAGCATAAACACAGCACCACGGCGATCAACGCCACGACAACGATAATGACAACCGCCACCCAGCCTCCCGCCGCGATAGCCGCTATCAATGCCTTGACCGCTGCGACGATCCATTTGATGATTGCCGCAATTGCTTTTGCCGCTGCCGCCGCTGCTTTTGCTGCCGCCTGTGCTGCCTTTGCCGCTGTCTGCGCCGCCTTTACTGCCGCCTGCGCCGCTTTTTGCGAGAGTTTTGCGGAAACCTCCGCTGTTTTGACTGCGGCTTTTTCTGTCGTTTTGATGGTATGCTTTGCTACCTTTACGCTCTGCTGCGAATTCTTGACGGCGGTGCGCGCCGAGGTCTTTACCGCTTTACGAGATGTCGATGCCGTGCGCTCGGCAGTCTGCGCCGACTTTGCGGTGTAGCGTGTGTTTCTTGCAGTCTGCCGCAAGGACCGCGCGTTTTGAATGACGCGCTCACGTCCGGCGCGATAAGCGTTGGTCTGATTGGCGGTACTGCCCCTTGTTGCGGCGGCACTGCTCTGCTGCACCCTGCCGCCATTTGTCATCGAACGCGAAGGTGGGTTTCCCTGCTGTTCAAAGATGTCCTTGCTCCGCTTGGCCTTCTTTGCCTTTTGAATGATTCGCCTGCCCTGATAGGAAGCCTCGTCGCCCGCGCGGTGTACGGCTTCCTCGGCGGTCTGCTCGATGCGGTTTTCAGCATACTGTTCAGGCGATTCATCCTGCGGCTGCCGACGCTCGGCTGCCTCTTTCACCTTTTCTTTGGATTCAATAAGAGATTTGCGCGCAAGCTCTCTTGGGGCTCTTGCCGCATCCGTTAATATGCGCAGCGTCTTTTCAGACGATCTTGTTTTTATATCCTTCAACTTCACCGCTCCTTTCTCCCGAATATGTAAAAGGCAACCGCCGAAGCGATTGCCCGATAATCAGCCGAGGATTTCTTGTATCTCCCCGGGCTTCGTTGACATAAGCTGATAGAGCCTTGTATTCTTGGGGAAATTGTCAACGAAAGGCACGATGGAGTTTCCGCACTTCAAAAGCCCCTTACCGAAGCCGACGTTGGTGATATACGAAAGCTGATTGTCGGAGATGTGCAGGAGCTTGGCAAGCTCGATGCGGTCTGTCGGCGCTTGGTTGAGCATGACAAGGTATTCAGAGTTTGCAAGCATGGTGCGGGCGGTGAGGGATTTTAAGCAATCCTCCACGTTCTGCGTGATGCCCGTTGCAAGTGCGCCGTCCTTACGAAACTGTTTCCATGATTCCGCGAAGAACTGCGCCGATAGGTCGTTGGCAAAGAAGATGTGCATCTCGTCAAGGATAACGTGGGTACGGATGCCGCGCTCACGGTTTCGCGCCACGCGGTTACGAATGGCGTCGGTCATAACGAGCATACCCGGCGTCCGAAGCTGCTTGCCGAGGTCGCGTATGCCGTAGGCGATGAGCCTGTTATGCACATCCACATTGGTCTGATGGGCGAACATATTAAGATTGCCCTGTGCAATCATCTCAATGGCAAGCGCAAGCACCTTTGCCTGTTTCTCCTTTTGCTTTTTAAGCTCCGCATATAGGTCGGAGAGCGTCGGCGGCTGAATGGTATAGTTGCTCGAAAGATACTCCGCGTAGATGTTGGTAAGGCAGCGGTCAATGATAGATTTGTCTACCGCTTCGAGCTTGCCCGTGCCGCCCATGATTTGCTCGATGAACGAAAGCACGAACTCGCTCTTGGCGATAAGTGGGTTTTCGCTATCACCATAACCGAGCGCCAAGTCCATAGCGTTGATATGGTTTGGCGAAGTCGGAGAGAGGTTGATGGCCGCACCGCCCAAAGCGTTTACGAGCGGCGTATACTCATTCTGCGGGTCTGCGATGATGATTTCATCGTTTGTTCCAAGAAACAGCGACACGATTTCACGCTTCGTGAAGAACGATTTGCCCGAGCCGGATACGCCGAGTATAAAGCCATTGCCGTTGATGAGGTTTTTCCTGTTGGCAATGATAAGGTTGTGGCTGATGGCGTTCATGCCGCAGTATGTCCCGCCCACATCCATGATTTCATGGGCGCGGAACGGCATGAGTACCGCCATGCTCTCGGTAGTTAGCGTCCGAAGCGCGTTGATTTTCCTCAAACCATAGGGCAGCGCCGTATTCAGCCCGTCCATCTGCTGATACTTCAAGACCGTTAGCTGACACAGGTGCTTGCGCGCGATGGATTGCAGCGTTTCCGTATCGCGGTCAAGCTGCTTCTTGTTCTTTGCGGTATGAACGATGGTCACAAGCCCGAACATCATGCGCTGGTCGCGGGTCGTAAGGTCGTCTAAAAACTCCTTTGCTTCCTTGCGCTGCTGCTCGAGGTCATACGGGATAACTGCTGAAAAGTTATTGTTCTGATTCTGCTTTCTCTGCCAGTTGGTGATGTTTGTCTCCACCCCCAACAGCTTGTTTTCCACCTCGCGCACCGCTTCGTCCGTGGGGATGGGGATGATGTCGATGGAAAAGAACAGGTTGCGGTTAAGCTCACATAGCTCGGCAACGAGGCTGTCCTTGATATACGAGGCGTAGTCTTTGAGGAACAGCACCCGTCCGTGGGTCTTGCCCATCTTGAAACAGTCCTTACTGAACTCAAAAGTGTCGGGGCAGATATAGTCGCGGAAGGAGCGTCCCTGCCGTATCATCTGTTTCAGGTTCATGCTGAAGCTGACTTCCTCCCCCGCGCGGAAGAAGTCGTGGAAGATGCGGAATCGCTCCACGCTGTCCAGTTCCTCACAGAAGGACGAAAGCTGCGAAAGGTGCGAGGAAAGGTCTGCGCCCACGCGGTTGAAATAGCTGCGCGCTTCATCAATGTCCTTGACCGCAACGGAAACGGTGACGTAGCGTTCCTGCACGATGGAGTTGGAAACGTCCGTTACCTTGTCGAGCAGCATATCGTTATATTCCTTGCGATACCCGTCATATTGGTCGCCCTGCAACGGCAGCAGTATGGATTCCTCAAACGCCTGCTTATTCATTCGCTTGTTGCAGACTGTTATCTTTGTTGTCGCATTGCTGTCGAGCGCATTGAGCAATTCCGAATAATCAAGGAACATCGAGGTTTTATCGTCTTTTGATGCTATTGCATAGTTGATGTCGGTGAAGCGCCAGCACTTGCTGTACTTGTTTCCGACAAGCCAAATGCCGTCAAGCCATATCCGTTTTACGGGAATGACCTGCTGCACGGACCTGGGGATATTCATGCGCTCCCTGTCCTGCTTCAATATGCGGGAGAGTGCCTTAATCATCGCGTCCGCCTCCGTTTCTTTTTTTCTTCTTTTTCGGTTTGTTTTGATACCGTTTGTCTTGCATATCGGGTCGCCTATTCTCAATCGCTTCGGCAAGCGCGAGGCAATACACGTTCTCGCCCTCAAAGCACAGGTGCTTCGGCATGAGCCATTCGGACTTGATATATGCGCCGATAAACTCCTCCGCGTTCATGCCGTTGTAGCGGATGAAGCCCATTGCGGCAAAGGGAGCAGCGCCGAGAACGCACATCCACGATACAGTTTCCGTTCCGAGGATATTGTTCAGCCCAAAGTAGATACCGATGGCTACGCCAATGGCGAGGATAGAAAAAACGAGCTGACGCAGGTTCAGCCCGAAGAATATGCTTTCCTGATAGTCCCGTATTTCACGGTTGATTTTCACTTCCAATTCGTTTTCCCTCCAATCAAATAAAGCTCCCGATTGCTCGGAAGCTTTGTGGTTTTCTTTTTAATTATTCATCTAACAGCCAGTCCAATACGTTGCGCTTTTGTATTCCCTCATAGTCTGCTGTGGAAAACACTTCATCAAGTGTAAGCAGCGTTTTAGGGTAATTATCCGCTATACGCTTGAATGGGGCAAGCTCTCGCTTTAGCGTGTTTGGGTCGAGCGTAGACGCTGCAACTTGGTAGTAAAGATACTGCCCGTCATCTGTTTTTGCTACAAAATCCACTTCGCCGTCGTCTATCGCTCCTACAAATACTTCGTATCCGCGCCGTATCAGCTCGAGGTACACGACGTTTTCAAGAATATGTCCTATATCGCTGTCCTTGCCCCGCACAAGCATATTCCGCAGCCCCATGTCAACGCAATAATACTTGCTTTGCGTTGTTAAAAACTGTTTCCCTTTAATGTTGAAGCGCGTTGCTTCATATAGCAGAAGCGCCTCCTTCAAACCGTCCAAATACCTGTCTACGGTTTTTTGATCCACTCCCTTTCCGGCCGATTTCATGGTGTCGGCTATATTGGTGGAAGAAGCCTTGTTGCCGATGTTGTGGAGCATGAACTTTGCCACGTTTTTTAGCATGCCGACATCTGCAATTTTTTTGCGCTTCACAACGTCGTTGAGCAATACGGTATCATACAGCCCTTGCATATATTCCCGTGCCTCACGCTTATTCAGTTCAAAGCGAAGCACATAGGGAAAGGAACTCAGCTCGATATATTGGTTGAATTTTTCGGCGTTTGACAGTCCTTCTCTTTGCGTACCCTTTAATCCCGTGCTAAATTCGCGGAACGATAACGGAAGCATTTGAAGCTCCACATATCTGCCGGAAAGCACCGTTGCCAATTCTCCCGAAAGAAAGTAGGCGTTGGAGCCCGTTATATAAACGTCGCAGTTTTCTTTAAGGAACAGGCTGTCAACCGCTTTCTCGTATTCGTCAACGTGTTGTATCTCGTCGAGGAAGATGTAGTTCATTTTATCGGGCCGCAAACGCTCGGCGATGTATCGGTAGAGTATTTTATAATTATCGATAAACTCAAGCTCTATATCCTCGAAATTCAACACAATGAACTGACTATCTTCAACACCGTTTGCTGACAGATAGTCGCGGTACATTTCAAACAGGGTGGACTTCCCGCATCTTCTTACGCCCGAAACAACCTTTATGATTTGCTTTTCCTTCCATCTTACCAACCAGTCAAGATACTCGGGACGCCCTATTCGATGTATCATGTTCCACCTCCTATAACATTATTATCTGCATTATACTCCCGATTTATTCACCAAGTCAACGGATTTGAGGATTACATTCCTGAAATATTATATTTTTCTTGTTTTAAGGAATGGTTATTACAGTCCAAACATCTCGCGTACAACGCGCTCCGACATTTTGACAGCGCCCGTCAATACGAGCAAGTTAAAGATTAGCTCGCCCATATACGTCCAAACGATTGCCACGGCGCTTGCACCTTCCGTCACAACCGGATCGGCTGCGGAAAACACCGAGAATATGATACACGCAAGCACGATGATCGCGCCCTCCAGACAGACGGCGGCATACGATTTCAGGAATGATTTGCCAATATGCGAGGACGGCTCGCCCGCAAAGGTCGATAGCGGGACAGGCGCGATTGCAGTATAGAGATAGAGCCGGAAAAAGCGTCCGTACACGCTCATTACCATAACGAGCGTCAGCACGAATACGACAAGGCACATAATCAAGCTGACTGCCCATGCGGGTATGCTTTCAAGAAATGTTAAGCCCTCGACCGCCGTTATCATGCCATCCGGCAGTGTAACGGACTGCGCCGCATTCAGCCCGCCCGAGCCAATGATGGTTGTTACGATTCCCTGCACGATTTTGAATAGCGCCGTCATAAGGTCAAGCCCATACGTTATAACGCCCTTTGCTATCGCAAACCGAACGAACAGTTTCAGCGCGTGTTCGGGCCTTTTAATCTCCGTAAACGAGCCGCAGGTTTTCACAACGCCCACAAGGAAAAACAGCACAAGCAAGGCATAGCCTATGGCTTTCAAGGAGCCGTTTATGCCCGTGACCACTTTCCATATCCCGCCGCCCTTAAAGGATTGGGGCGATTGCGTGATCAGCATCCATATTTCAGCGAGCTTTGTGTTCCAGAATTGAAGTGCGCTATATAAATTGTCCAGTATCCAATTTCCCGTATCCAAGCCTTTCACCTCCTTTTTCGGGAGGCAAACCCGCCGTGAAAGCAGGCTTGCCTTTGAAAGCGGTCATCGGGTCGGTTCATATCTGCCGGGCGTTCTATCCTTTATAACGCCGTATTTGTCATCAACATAGTAGCGTCCCACAAAGGGATTGAAAATGGCTGTGCATTTCACGCCTTCATACTCGGCGATATACTTGTTATCGCCTACCTTGTCGATTATAGTCGCATCCCGTAGCTGCCCGTTCAGAGAGTGAATGTGCATTGGTTCTGTGACAGGTGTAAACATAGCCGCGCCTCCCATCAGCCCGTGATGAGATTCAAAATCTCTCGGGCAAAGGTGATGATAACGCCGCCTGCGAGGGTCAAAAAGCCGTTGGCTCTCTGCGACGGATCATGTGACTTCAAACTCAAGCCTACCTGCACAATACCGAACGCCAGCAATATGATGCCGATGGCGCGGATAAGTCCGAACACAAACTCGGACAGGTTGTTTATCACTTGCAGCGGGTCATCGGTTGCAAAGGCAGTCGCAGTAAAGGAAAACACCAATACAATGGCGCAGAATACCGAAAAAAGCTGCCTTGTTTTCTTGGACATTCTCATTTCTTCTGTTCCTCCGTTTCGCTTTTTTTGAGTAGTTCTTCTACATCGGTTTCGGACAGCAGTTCATAATCGCCCATGTCGCCGTCCAACAGGATGAAATCGGGATCAAGCGCATTGGGCGCTTGTCCGTGGATATACGGTTTTGCTCCGCCGTCCGTAGTCAATTTGATGTTCGGATGGCGCAGGATGTTGTACTTATCGTCCTGCACGGCTCTCTCGCCGCGAATGAACAACAGCGCGTAGCGATTATCGAGCATACGGATTTCATCAGGCGTATATAGCTCTCTGCCGGAGATCTGCCAGTTGGTGGAATAGCTCCCGTTGCGTCCTTTGCTTTGTCCGTAAGTGTTCACATCAATGGTCGATTTACCGAGCAATTCGGACACATATTTGTGCGTTGATTGCTCGTTACCGCCGAGATAAAGAAACTCGTCGCAGTTACCAACGATGCTTTCCCACTGCTTTTCAAAAAGGGCTTTAAGCTGCGCCAAGTTTTGAATGATAATGGATACGGAAACCTCGCGGCTGCGCATGGTTGAAAGCAGTTTGTCAAACTCGTCCGGCAGGGCGACGTTGGCAAACTCATCCATGACACAGTGGACATGAACGGGCAGTCTGCCGCCGTGCAGTTGGTCGGCTTTGAAGAATAGCTCTTGAAATAGCTGCGTATACATCATGCCAATGATATAGTTGAGGCTGCTGTCATTGTCGGGTATGACGGCGAACAGCGCCGTTTTCTTATCGCCCAGCGAGGGCAGGTTCAATTCGTCATGGCTCACCACGCTTGCAATTTGCGGAAGATTGAATTTCTCCAAGCGAACGCCGAGGGAAATCAATATGCTTTTGGCGGTTTTGCCCGCCGCCATTTTGAAAATACGGTATTGTTTCAAAGCAAGGTGTTCGGGGTTTCGCTGTTCGAGCGCATTGAACAGTTCGTCAAGGATGGAGGTATAGCCCTCATCTTCCTCCTTGACCTCCGCTGCGCTTATCATCTCCATGACCATCGGGAAGTTCTGTTCTTCGGGCGGGGCTTCGTTGACAAGATAGAGGATAAGAGCCTCCAGCAATGCCGTTTCTGCTCTCTCCCAGAAAGGGTCATTGGATTGTGCGCCCTTGGGTGTGGTGTTCCGTACAAGGTTGGCAACGAGCTTCAAAACGTCCTTATCGTCACGCAGATACACAAACGGGTTATACCCGTGGCTGCGCTCGGTGTTGATAAGGTCAAGCACCCGTATCTCATAGCCTTCCTTTTCGAGCATAAAGCCCGTATCACGGAGTATCTCGCCTTTCGGGTCGAGGACAACGAATGAAGTATTGGCTTGCATGATGTTCGGTTTGGCATAGAAACGAGTCTTGCCCGCGCCACTGCCGCCGCATACGAGGACGTTGAGATTCCTGCGATGCTTGCGCCCGTCAAGCCCTATGCGGGTATTTTGTGTGAGGATGATGTTCTCGCACTTGTTCTTATCGGCGTATTTCTTGGATAGCTGCGATGCGTTGCCCCATTTGGCGCTGCCGTGTTCTTCGTCTTTACGGTAGTTGCGCTTTGTTGACAGATACACCCCGATACCCAAGCCATAAATTAAGAGGAATATGAGAATGGCTTTGAGCGAATCGACGCACCACTTTACCTTCATGGGGTCTGCCATGCCGGAGGTGAAACCCTCGATGATGCCCGCAAGCCCGTCAGATAAAAAAGGGGCGACCATTAAGGCCGCCCACACCACGGGGATGACGCCAAACGCCGCCAGTATGATATTTGTCTTTTTGTCCTCACTCGGATTGCTCATCGTCGGAGTTCTCCGTTTGTGTCACGGGTTTACCCATGCTCTCAATGCATTGCCACATACTCATCGCTCCCTTTCATCTCTGTGTCGTTTCTTCTCGCGTTTCATCGGTGCGTCCATGACCTCGATCAAGGTATCGTCCACAAATTCGGTATCCTTGCCCTGCTCGACAAGTTCGTTGCGTTTATCATTCAAGGAATTGATGATAAGCCCGTGTTGATACTCGTCAACCTCTATCACACGTTTCTCATCCATGCCCGTCACCTCACAGGATCGTTGCGGCTCTGCTGACGCTCCGCAAAGAGGTTACGGTCAACGCGCTCGGCGATCTCGCAAGCGGCGTCTCGCACGATATTGAGCGCGCTGCGCTTCTCGCGGCTTTCGAGCGCCGCTATCTCGTCGGGAATCCTGTCGCAGTATTTGGCGGGAACGCCGTAGCGCAAACAGGCGACGTTAGCGGCGCAGTCGCATACGAAGGTGTTCGCGCCGCTGTGCGCCCGGGCAAGCTCGCGGGAAAGAGCAAAGAACAGATTATTGCCCTCAACTCCCTTTGCAACATAAATTGTCTTATCCTTTTCGCTATACATCGCACCAACGCTTTGAGAAATGCCCTCGGACAGCTTGACGGGAACAGGCACGTTCGTGGTGATCGCCTTCAGCGCGGTTTTGATAGGTGGAGCGGTGCGCTCCCGAATAGGCTTTCCGTAGGTCTGCGAAATGTCGAACACCCGCTTCACATCGAAGTTGACGCCCATCGTACCGTCGGGGCGTTCATACTCGCCGTTTGCCTCCAAGACAAGTGCGGCTTTCTCGCCGCGTTTCACGCTGCGCCCGCGCTTTTGCCAGTCGTCATAATTTGCGATGAATGTCGCGTCTGGCTTCTGCGCCACCACAAGCAGCGTATTGGCAACGCTGGTCTTGCCAAGTCGCGCCTGCATATTGAGATAGTCAGAAAGCGCGGACGGGTCTGTAAGCGTCTTTTCTGACATTTCCTCGATCAAGTCGTAAAGCTCCTGCCGCTGCTCCCGCTTCTGTTGCGCCCACACCTCCCGGTCAAAGGGCTGCTCCGTCTGCTCGGGCTGCTGCTCAAACAAATTGTCGTAATTCTCCATGCTGTTTACCTCTCTTTCGATTTCGTTTTCTTTTTCGTTCTGCCCGGTTGCTGATGGCTTGTTTGCCGCGCTTTATCACGCTGCGGCTGCTTCTGGGCTGCATTGTCGGATTGCCGTTCCGCTTTCAGTTCACGAATCCTTTGGCGGACGGAGGGGCGTTCTGATTTATCCGCCGCGATACTCTCGTGCGTGTCGGAAGAAGGCTCGGACGGATCTATTATCTCCGTCCTCGCCTTCGTAGGGTTTGGGAGCTTTTCCGTCACCTCCGCGGGCTGCTTATGCGCCGTTGCCTGCTGCACGGGCTTTGCCATCATTGCATCAAGCGTATTCTCATCCACGGTATGCGCCTCCTTTTCGGCGGGCGGTGTGGTGCGCTCCTTAACAGCGTCCTGCTTTGCCTTTTCCTCACGGGCTTTCATAATGTCCGCGCGTATCTTTTCCACATCGACGGTGGACAGCGCAAAACGCTCGGTGATCCTGTTGACGCGCGCGGCGTCGTTGGCGTTGACGACCACATCCACAATCCCATCCGGCTGCTTCTTGTTGATGACCGCCGCATACAGAACGCCGTACTTCTTGGCTTCCTCGGCAAACAGCTTTAAGTCCTTCGCCTTGATAGCGAATACCTTGGTGGGCTTGCCGTTGAACGCCCGCATACGCGCCTTACCGCTTGTGCGCTTCTCGTCTTTGAGTGCCGCGATAAGAAATGTGGCAAGGGATAAAGCGCCCCTGCCTGCAAGGTTGGTAAGGCACTCAACGCCTTTAACGGTCACATTTGTCGCCATGTTGACGATCTGTTCCGCCGCTTCTCCATGTTGGCTCATGTTGCTTTTCGACCTTCCTTTTTTGGTTTGGTTGCATAAAAAAGACGCTCCCCTTGGGGGAGCGCCTCAAATGCGTGGTGTGTTTTATTTCTTTTTCCTATACCGTTGCTTGCTGCTGTTTGGCTTGTCGGGATACTCCATTTCGATTAAATCATGCTCCAATGCAGGAACAAGGTAGAGCTTCCGAAAAGATGCCCGGTTCTTCAGTCCCAAGCGATCCATAATTTGCTGTGCTGAAAGCGTATCGCCGTCGAGCTTTTCCATAAGCAGTTTAACAGACGGACTTACATCCTGCTCGCCCTGCTGACTTTGGGATATTTCATGGAGCGTATCATATATAACCGACAACAAAAACTCAACAAACGGCGTAGCGTCCGCCGCCTTGTCCGCTTTGCCAAGCGCATCATAGTAAGCGTCCTGCCGTTCCCGTATCAGCGTTTCTATCGGCAGCCATGCAAAAATGGACTTCCATTTGTATAGGAGCAACGTGTTCCACATTCGCCCCATTCTTCCGTTTCCATCGGCAAAGGGATGGATAAACTCAAATTCGTAGTGGAAAACACAACTTTTCACCAAAGGATGCACCTTTGAAGTTTTTACCCATGTGAGCAGATTGCCGACAAGCTCCTGCACCATGCTGGCGGGCGGAGCCATGTGAACAAGCTGTTCGCCTTTGTATACGCCGACGCCGCCGCTTCGGAACATACCCGCTTCGCTTACAAGCTCGTTCATCAAGGTGTGGTGCGCCGTGAGCAGGTCTTTTGCCGAATACGGGTCAAAGCTCAAGAGACGCTCGTATGCTTCAAAGGAGTTCTTGACCTCTTGTATTTCCCGTGGCTCTCCCAGTATGCGTTTTCCGTTAATAATTGCAGTCACTTGGTCGAGCGAGAGCGAGTTGTTCTCTATGGCAAGCGAGGAATGAATCGTCTTGATTCTGTTCTCGCGCCGCAGCTTCGGATTTGCGTTCATGTCCTGCCATGCGGTGATACGACCTACAAGCTCGCTGATCTCCGAAATCTTCTCAATTATTCTATCCGTCATGGTAAACGGCGGGGTATACTGTTGCTCCATGCTGCACCTCCAACTTATATCTTATTATAGCATACAAGTCCATCAAAAAACAACAGTTTCACTTAGTAGACTTGTATGGTGAACTTGTATGTTTTCCACCATATAAGTCTTACCTGTATCGCGGATATTATCTGCATTACCTGATATGCGTCTTGCCGTGTTTACGCTCTTGTTCCCGTTTCCTCTCTACCTCCTTTTCTTCAATTTGTTTAAGCTGCGCGTTCTTCTCGGCAATCTCCAAAGAGCGCACAGCAATAGCGTCGCATAGCTTTACGTCCTGTCGGAGCGTTCTAAGCTCCGCGGATATTTGCCCGATACGGGTCTTGATTTCTTCAAGACGCTGTTCGGGTATGCCTATGCGCCGCAATTCGTTTTTAAGCTGCTTTCGTTCTTCGGACATGAGCACAATTTTTTGTTTGGAATCGTCATGGTATGCTGCGAGTTCTTCAGCAGTATCTATCTTGTGCTTGAATAGGAAACGGGTCTGCCTGCCAACGGCTTCAAGTTTTCGGATATCCTCACGCAGTACATACGGCGTATAGCTTGACTGTTGCCGACACGCCTCTTGTAATTTTCGACGATAGAAATAGTAGAGCGCCCGCAAGCCATTCCATGTGACCTTTGACAGGCGAAAGTCTCCATGTGTGCGCCCACGACGAACAGTTTTCTTTTCCTCCGGCTTGGGCGGACGCAACGGCCACCGTTGACGGATGATGCGCTCGATGATGGTATCCTCAGTGTATTTCTCACCAAAGCGTCGCAAACGGCTGAAGCTCCTATGGTTTTGCGGCTTTATGCGCCAATCGCGTCCGCGCTTTTCAACCTCGTATCCACGTTCTCTCATGTTTTTGACAAAGCCTTGAAAATTCACCGCGCCCATGATAGCTGCGTCCAAGTCCAAACGGATAGCAGTCATCCATGTCGGCTTGCCGTTCTTTTCAGCTTCCCACTCGGCGCGTGACCTGCCGTGTCGCGCAGGATTCTCGATTACGGATAAATGGTACTTTTCACATAGCGCGTCTGACATATCACGCATACGTTGGTATGTCTTTTTTTGGTCGTAATACTTTAGACCATCGACAAAGGAAACCGAGTTCAGCACAAAGTGGTTGTGAACGGTCTTGGTATTCAAATGCGTTGATACGATAACCTCAAATCTATCACCCCATAACGCCTGTGCAAGTTCAACCCCAATTTGGTGTGCTTTGTCTGCCGACACTTCGCCAGTCTTGAAGCTCTGATAACCGTGATAGGCGATATTGCCGCCTTCTTTGCCCCAAATGCGTTTAGTCAGTATCATGTCGTTTCTCGCGGTGGCAGGATCGCAGTTGATTCCCGTGACGTAGTATTGCTTCTCTGTTTTGAAATCGTCGATTGCGTAGTCAATGATCTTATCCAGCACTTTCTTTGGCGCTGATTGCATGGCGTATTCCATTACATCAAGCATACTCTGCTGTTGCTTCTCGCTCCATTCGGGGTTTTCGGTTTTTTCGGGGTTGACCGTGTAGTTCAATACACTTCCTATCCAGCCTTTTACGTTCCATATCGCCGTGACTGCCATTAGGTTATCCTATCGGGCATACATACGGCTTCTCGAATGGATGTGACTGTGTTTGCCAACCGTATAGCGTTTGCCGCATATTCCTCGACAAGAAAAAAGCCCGTGGCGTTTGCTCGGGCGGCTATCTGATTCATCGCGTTTCCAATGGCGCGAAGCTCATTTATCATTTGGCGGTATTCAATCGGGGGAGGTTCTCTCGGTATACTTCCCATGATGAGAGAACGAATATACCCATCTGCCGAGTATCCGCTTCTCGTAACGCATTTCTTGAAATGAGCGTATTCATCGTTCGTCAGATGCGCCCATACTCTGTTAGGTCTTGTTCGCATTTTCTCACCTCACTTTTCATAAGAACATGGAAGTTGACAAACAGCATTGTCGCTTGCTGGGGTATTAGGGGTGCAAATCCCCTAACCAGAGAATTTGTGGTCACACAAATTCAGTGCTGGCTAATCCAATGCAGAAGCATTGTCCTATTCCACCATCCGAGAAATGAATCACCGCGTACCGCGTTCCCTCTCAGGCATAACAGCCTTGAAATCGACGCCCTTGAAGCACTCGGCATCGAGAATAAAGTCGCCCTTGTTCCATTTGTCATGCACAAGCCGCTCCGCTTCCATGCGGTTTTCCGCTTCGACCTCGACGGTCATTTGCAGCTTTTCGGTAATCGTCACCTTGTAGGGTTTCATGCTTCGTCACCTCCGCTTGCCGTATGCAGCGAGATTTTCTTGATGCCCGTAAGCGTAGTAGCGACCATACCGAGGCGCTTGGCAAGCAGGATTTCCGCTTCCATTTCCTCTGTCAGTTCGTCGGAGCAAACGACGAGGACACGGCAGCGGCGCAAAAGCTCCAGCGACATTGAACGCCTTGCTTCGCGCTGCTCCGGCACGGATTCCGAAAGGAAACGGGAGAACATCATGCAGGGGCAGATAGGCACATACCCAAGATCAAAAAGGGTCTTGCTGTATTCCTTCAGCTTGCCGGAGGCAAAGCCTGTGGCATGATTGGTGGGTGCGCAAACATACGCAAAGGTCTTGTTCGTCATCTTTCTTTTTCCTCCATAGTGTGATGGTGGGCGCTCTGCGCGCCCCTTGTTCTGATTGGCGTTTTGATATGCTTACGCAAGATGAGCTGCTCATTATAGTCCTTGCCGACCTCCGGCGGCAGCAGCTCCGTCGTATATCCTTCCGGCATAGCGGCGCATATCGCCATTGCCGCCTTTACACCTGCATCGTCATTGTCCAGACACAAGGCAATATGCCGAATGCCCCCGTTTCTCAAAAGGTATTCATTAAGCGCAGCGGGCAGATCCGCCGCTTCGCCGCTCCGCGGCCGGTATACGCCCGATAGGGACAGGTAATTGTCCGGCTTCCGTAGCGGATTTTCCATGCGCTGCAATTCGATAAAGGAAAGGCAGTCAATGGCACTTTCAAACACAAACAGCGTTTCGCTGCCGCTATGCGGCGCGGAAAAGGAATACCGCTTATCGCTGCCCTCAACCTCCCGCAAAAACGTGGAGGAAGGGTCGCTGCTTCGGAGCATTGCGTAGCGGGGAACGGTGTCCTTATCAAAGCCAACGAATACGCAGTTATGCCGTCTGTCCTCATATACCAAGCCCATGTTGAAATACATGTTGAGCAAGTCTTCCGATAACCCCCGCCCCGTAAGATAAGCGGCAACGCGGTCATTGTTCTCATGCGGCGCGGGCAATACAAAATCCGTTGGCTTTGCCCGCTTTGGAGTATAGGTCTTTGTCGGCGTGGCATATCGCGTACACTCCAATACCCGCAAGACGGCGCTGACGAAGTCCATGCCCTGCACCTTTACAAGATAGTCCAATGCGGAGACACCGCCGACGCCCGTTGACCATTGAAACCATTTGCCGTTACTGATTTTCAAGCTGTCGTGGCTACGGGTAGAATACACAGCGGATGAAATACGCACCAGTTCGTGCGGCTCATAGGTCTGCAAATATGTGAGTAAGTCAAGCTCCCGCGCCCGCTCTATTTCTGCTTTTGATACCTGTCGTCTATGTTCCATAGTTACCTCTCATACTCCGGCTCTGAACGCCGTTTCGTTCGTTCTTCCTCCTGCTCCGGCACAGCGTCCAGCGTGTCGTTCTCGCGTTTGTCCATGTTGAGCATCGCGTCAAGCTCAGCAAGCCGCGCCGATTTTGTCCGTAGCTCGTCCTCCTGTGCAAAGGGCTTTTCCACCTCCGCTTTGGCGTTTTCGATCTGTGTTTGAAGGTTGGCAAGCGCCTGTTCGCAGGCGTTGAGCCGCGTCGGGAACATATCAAAGGCGTTTTCCATACGCTGAATGTTGCCATGAATGTCGCTGCCGAGGTCTATCGTGTGGGATAGCGCGCCTTTAAGCGTCAGCTTAAAGGTCTTGCCAAAGGTGTCGTAGGACAGCATGAGCGTAAAGCCTCGGAAGCTGCCGACCTCCTTTAACTCGGGTGAGGTCTGCGCTTTGCACGTTTCAATGAGCGCCGCGCCCGAGTCCTTTTTCTCGGTGTAGTTCACGCCATTAAGCACCATGCCCGGGAAGTCCTCGGTCTTGTGCTGCTCGTAGAGCGACATATCCGCTTTGAAGCCCGCGATGCGTTCCTCCGTGAGCTTGACCTCGCGGGGGAAGTATTTGAGAAGCCTGTCCTCCATCGCGTATTTTTGGCTTTGGTAGTTTGCCTTTACGAGCTTCAGCCTTGACACGTCGATCTCCAAGTCCATCTTTTCCTTGATGTACGGATTGCCCGTTGCAAGAGCCTTTACCTCTGCATACGAAAGAGCGGTTTCGTCAATATCCTCGCAGGAGCGGACAGGCGATTTCGAGGTCATAATCTGTGATATGAACTTCTGCTTTGATTCAATCGTCTGCCACATATAAGCGTCAAACGTGTTTTCCGTCACATAGCGGAACACGTCCACGCTTTCATTGGTATTGCCCTGCCGTATCATCCTGCCCTCGCGCTGTTCGATGTCGCTGGGCCGCCAGGGTATATCGAGGTGATGGAGCGCGGCGAGCTTTCTTTGCACATTTGTACCCGCGCCCATCTTTGCCGTTGAGCCGATCAGCACCCGCACAAGCCCGCGCCGGACGCTCGTAAACAACGCCGCCTTCTGCACCTCGGTCTTTGCGTCATGAATAAAGGCGATTTCCTCTGCGGGAATGCCGCGCTCCATGAGCTTTGCCTTGAGGTCGTCATACACGTTGAATGTGCCGTCATTGTGCGGCGTAGAGAGGTCGCAGAACACAAGCTGCGTCAACTTCTTTTCTGCGCCCGCTTCCCATACGCGATAGATGTTGTCCATGCAGGCGTTGACCTTGCTTTCCTCGTTATCTGGCAGCATACCGTTCACAAGCCGCTGATCGAGCGCCAATTTCCTGCCGTCATTGGTGATTTTCAGCATATTATCCACGGTTGGCTCGACCATGCCGTTTCGCACACGTTCGGCGCGCTCCGCAAGGGAGGCGACCATATCCCTCTGATGCTCGGAGGGCTTCATGGCTACGTTATGGTAGTTGACCGTTGGCACGGGAAGATTCAGCATATCGGCGGTCTGAATGTCAGCCACCTGTTTGAACATGGCGATAAGCTCGGGGAGGTTGTAAAAGCGGGCAAATCTTGTTTTGGCGCGATAGCCCGTGCCTTCCGGCGCTAATTCGATGGAGGTGATGGTTTCGCCAAAGGTGGAAGCCCATGCGTCAAAATGTGTCAGACCTTGACTTCGCAGCGTTTCATATTGCAGATACCGCTGCATGGTATGAGGTAAGCCGGCAGTACCGACTCCCTCCCGAACCGTGCGGGCACCTCTCGATGCACACGGCTCTCCGTTTGTTATCGTTTTACGACTTCATCGAATTGTGAATCTCAATATGGCAGGACGGGCAGACCGCCAGCGTTTTACGCCGACGCTGAAGCATGATACGCTCCCATTCTTGTTCCCCATTAAGATCTTTCAGCCGCCGTACCTGATGCATTTCAAGTCCGTCGCAGTCCATCCCGCATAATTCACACTTGTTAGTGTGGAGGCGTATAGCCAGACTGTTGGGCTTGTCATACTTTTTGTAGATGTCCAGCATATCCACTTGACCCAACGCAGGTTCCGTTTTCTTTCTAAAGCCATCGTGGTAATAGACAGATTCTTTCATACCGGATTTGGTCTTGTAGGCAACCGTGAATTCGCCATTCTTGACGTACCGTTCCTTAATCTTCCTTACCTTGCAGCGGTATTTGGAACCAAAGGTCTTGAGCATACTGTATTTCATACGGCTGGAGAAATGATTCAAGGTTGACACATTGCCCGCTATTGCGTAGTAATTGTACAATCCTCGTATCTCCGAATTGTAGCGACTGAGTATCTCAATATCCGTCCTGTTAATGAGTTTTCCTCTTGGCATGGTTTTCCATCGCTCTTTACCCGATTCATCCTTTTTAATGCGAATTGCGCCGTATTCCAGCAGCTTAGCCGTCCATTTTTCAAGCGGCATACGGAGCTGAACAACACCGCTGTATACCCGCTGGCGTTTCCCGTTTTTCAGACGCTTGATGTCCTGACTGCGCGATACGGATATATCGTAGCCAAGAAATCTTGCGTTTTCCGCAGTATTTGTAATCTTCGTCTTTTCTGCGGACAGGGTAAGCCCAAGCTTCTCTTTCAGAAACGCAGTGAGGTCTTGTTTGAGCTTTTTTGCGTCCTCATGACTACCAATTACGCCCACGATAAAATCGTCTGCGTAGCGTACATACTGGATAGCCTTGTAGCTTGTCTCCTGCACCGGATGTGTAGGAAGCTTTCGCTGTTCGGAGCGCATCTGCCGGAGCGTTCTGGCGCACTCTTTCTTTTCCTCCACGCTTAAGTCATCCCAAACCTTGTCGTTCTTGGCTTTGTAGTAGAATATCTTCGATGCCATATTACGATGAGCGGGGTTTGCCGTGCGTGTCGGCTTGTAGAACCTTGCTTTGTATTCCCCCATATATCTGTCGAGCTCATTGAGGTAGATATTTGCAAGAATTGGGCTCATTCCCGACCCCTGCGGCGTACCGGAATAGGTCATGTGGTATTGCCATTGCTCCATATATCCGGCTTTCAGGAATTTCCACATGAGGCTGATGAACGCCTCATCGTCAATTCTTTTACGCAGGATGTCGATCAGTACATGGTGGTCAAAGCTGTCAAAGCACGCTTTAATGTCTCCCTCGACAAACCATTTTGCGCCTGTGAAGGTCTTTTGAATCTTCGTGAGCGCAGTATGGCAGCTCTTTTGGGGTCTAAATCCATGAGAAGCGTCTGAAAAGTTGGGTTCGTAGATGCTTTCCAGCAGCATTCGGATAACTTCCTGCACTAACTTGTCATCCCCGGATGGAATGCCAAGCGGTCGCTTTTTCGCCGGGTTGTTTTTCTTGGCGATATAAGTGCGGCGGGCAGGATTAGGCTGGTAGGAGCGGTCTTTCAGGGATTCTATCAGCTTTGCAATTCTCTGACTGCTCATACCGTCGATGGTGATGCCGTTTACTCCCGGTGTCATACTGCCGCCGTTTGCGTAGATATTCTTGTAGGCGAGCAGATAGAAGTCGGGATTATACAGATTTCGGTAAAGACGCTGAAACCTGTACTCGGGATTCTTCGATTTATCGCTTAAACTATTCAACACATCAGTTGGATTTCTCATAGTGCCTCACGCACCATCCTTTCATTTAGTATTGAAGAAACAAACTGCTTCCCTTCGCCATGTAGCAGAATTACCTGCATCCGTTTTTACGGCTTTCCCTGTCGGTTCAGGGTTAGCGGACTACTATGGAAGCTGTGTTACCTTGCCCACTGGCTGTGGGTTTAGGCAATCCCCGGTAGCATATATCAAACATTAGCGTTTTGTGTTGTCGGTTGCGATGTTCGCCATTTCCCTCTATCCGGAGGCGCTTCATTCCGAATATCCCACGGTTGTCCCTATACACATGACAACCGCCAGAATGCCGTGCGTTTCAGTTCCTTTCGCACGGAGACACACGATGGGTCCAAGCTCTGGCTATCGTTTAGGCAGTTTCGCTTTCAACCTCATACACAAATTTTCATCCCCATACACAGCGGTCATTTAGAAACTTTATTCACCGCTGCATACCAGCCGCTTTATGCGGTCAGCGACATGCTGCACTCCCCATTGGGTTTCCCCGTCCGGATAAGTCGCGGGATGACAGGTTGCTATTTTCACCTTCCTTTCCTGATATTTTTACCTGCCGCTTGCTAAAGGCGGTTTTTGATATATACCCTTACGGGCGCACATACATCTCGGTCATGGAGTTTGAAATGGGCGTCCCCGTTGCGAACACGATGCCGCGCCCGCCCGTAAGTTCATCGAGATAGCGGCACTTCATAAAGAGGTCGGCTGATTTCTGTGCCTCGGTCTGCGCCAGGCCCGCTACGTTCCGCATCTTGGTGAACAGGAACAGGTTTTTGTAGAAATGCGCCTCGTCCACGAACAGGCGGTCAGCGCCCAATTCCTCGAATGTCACAACATCGTCCTTGCGGCTCTGGTCGTTCAGCTTTTCGAGCTTCAGCTTGATCTGCTTCTTTGTCTTTTCAAGCTGCTTGACCGTGAAACGCTCCGCCCGGGCGCTCTTTGCCTCGGCTATGCCGTCCACGATCTCGTCAAGCTGCTCCTGCAAGACCGCCCGCTGTCGCTCGATGCTCATGGGTATCTTCTCGAACTGTGAATGCCCGATAATGACGGCATCGTAATCTCCCGTGGCGATACGGGAGCAAAACTTCTTGCGGTTTCGGGTTTCAAAGTCCTTTTTCGTTGCCACAAGGATGTTCGCGGAAGGGTAAAGCTGCAAGAACTCTGCCGCCCATTGCTCCGTGAGATGGTTTGGCACAACGAACAGGCTCTTTTGACACAGCCCCAACCGTTTGCTTTCCATAGCGGAGGCGACCATTTCAAAGGTCTTGCCCGCTCCGACGACGTGCGCCAACAGGGTGTTGCCGCCGTACAGGATGCGGGCGATGGCGTTCACCTGGTGAGGGCGAAGCGTTATCTCGGGATTCATCCCCGTAAAGCGGATATGGCTTCCATCGTACTCGCGGGGGCGTATGCTGTTGAATTTGGTGTTGTAAAGAGTAGTCAGCCTGTCGCGGCGGTCAGGATCTTTCCATATCCAGTCGCGGAAAGCGTCCTTGATCGCCTGCTGCTTCTGCTGCGCGAGTATGGTGTCCTTCTTGTTCAGCACCCGCACTTCGTTTCCGTTCTCGTCGGTGACGGTATCAAAGATACGCACATCCTTGAGGTTTAAGGTTTCCTCGATGATCTTGTAGGCGTTGATACGGTTTGTGCCGTAAGTGACACCCGCCGCCACGTTGTTATAGTCGGCGTTCTTGTTCTCGATGTTCCACGCCGCCGTGATGGGCGAATAATGTACCTTGATGCGGTTACGGATATAGTAGGCGGTGCTTAAAAGCTCATGTACGAACTGTTCAATGTCCTCGGGCGGAAGCCACGTTGCGCCGAGGCGCACGTCGATTTCCGAAGCGGAGAGGTCTTTGGGCTGTACCTTTTCAAGCGCCGCCATGTTCGCCGCATACTGAGGATCGTCTATCTCTCTCAATAATTGCAGCTTCCAGCGCACGTCGCCGGAAAGATACTCGTCGGCGGTTTCATACTGCTTTGTCGTTGGGTTGAGGAAGATAACGCCCGTAAGCTCCTCGGCAAGCTGTTCTTCGGTCTTGCCCGTAAGCTCCGCCATATACGGCATATCGACCTTTGCCTTTTCGGAGAGTGAAACGGCAAGCGCATCTGTCGCGGTGTCCACCGAAGTGACTACACTCTGCTGCCGTATCGTCCTTTTCGTGAACATATCCGCCTTGCGCCCCAGATTGCCGTTCTCGTCAATCACTTCAAGAGAACACAATAAGCAATAGGCGCTGTCGTCAGAGAATGCCATGTTGTTGGCGCGGCTGTTCAGCAGACCGTATTTATCGGTATATCTGTCGTAGAGCGTGTTGAGATTGTGCTGTTCCCTTGCGATGTCCTCGTCGGGATAGCCTTCAAGCTGATACTCGATGAGCCTGCGCGTACAGTCCCGAAGCTCGATCATGCCCTTGATGCGGTTTGCCGCCGTGACGGAGACCTCCATCTTGTTCATGCGGCTGTTCTCGCGGTAATATATCTGCCCGTCCACGACGGTAAAGGAGAAGTTCCGCACATCGGGGTCGGCGGGGATGCTCTCGGCGGTGCTTTCGGAAAGCTCATCGTCCTCGCGCTCATACTCGGTGATAGAGCCGTGGATGTTCGCCATAGCGTCACGAAGCTGCTCGGAAAGGTCAGCGCCGGCGATGGGCGCACAGGTACATTCCTGCCTGCCGTATTGTGTGCTTTCTTCCGTAAGCTGTCCCAATACCATGTCGGGGTTATCCGCGAAATACTGGTTGACGGTAAAGCCCTCGGCGCTCTTGCCGAGATGCACCCATTCCGGTTCGGTTTCGATGGCTCTGTCACGCTTCTGTAAAAAGAGAATGTCTGCGACCACCTGTGTTCCCGCGTTTTGCAGGAAGGCGTTGTTCGGCAAACGCACCGCGCCAAGCAATTCGGCTCTCTGTGCGATGTACTTCCGAACAGCGGAGTTCTTCTTGTCCATTGTGCCGCTTGAAGTGACAAAGGCGATGATACCGCCCGGGCGCACCTTGTCGAGCGTCTTGGCGAAGAAATAGTCATGCACCATGAAATGGTTTTTGTCGTATCGCTTATCAGACACGCCATAGTTGCCGAAAGGCACGTTGCCAACGGCGAGGTCAAAGAAGCTGTCGGGCAAGGAGGAATCCTCATACCCTTGCACGGCGATGTTGGCGTTCTGATAAAGCTGCTTCGCTATCCTGCCCGTGATGGAGTCAAGCTCAATGCCATAGAGCTTGCTTTTGCCCATCGCCTCCGGCACAAGCCCGAAGAAGTTGCCGATACCGCAGGCAGGCTCCAACACATTGCCCGTGGTAAAGCCCATGTTTGCCACGCACTCATATATTGCCTTGATGACCGTGGGGCTTGTGTAATGGGCGTTCAGCGTCGATTCGCGTGCAGAACTGTATTCACTCTCGGTCAGTAAGCCTTTGAGTTCGGCATATTCTGAGCGCCAGTTGTCCTTTGTTTCGTCAAAGGCGTCCGCGACGCCGCCCCAACCGACATACTTTGAAAGTATCTCCTGTTCTTCGGGCGTAGCAAGGCGGCGTTCCGCTTCGATTGTCTGCAAGGTGCGGATCGCCGCCACGTTCATCTGATACTTCGCCTTTGCGCCGCCGTAGCCAAGCTCGTCATCTGTGATGCGGTAGTTATGCTTTTCGATGCGGGGCTGCGTAAGGTCGATGACGATGCTTTTGAGCTTGATCTCTTTCGGCTGCTCCCATGCGGGGGCAAGCGGCTGTTCGGTCGGCTGCTCGGCTTCCTGTGTGGGCTGCTCTTTCAGCCATTCCCGCACGGTATGCAGCTTTTCAATGCGATTGATGGGAAATCCGACCTCGCTGTGGAATGTGATATCCCGCATGGATACGTCGCCGGAGATCTCGCCAATGCTCTCGACCTCGTATTTACGCCCGTTCCACTTGATGACTGTGCCAATGGCTACATCGGGCGCTTCTTCTGCCTGTACTTCTTCCTCAACGGGATAGCTCACAACGGCTTCCTGTTGGTCCAAGTAGGTCAGGTCGTTAAAGTCAAGAGCTTGCAGCTCGTTTGATATGAGTTCCTCAATGCTGTCATAGCTTCGGCTCTCAAATAGCTGTCCATCAACATAGCGGTTTATGCTGAAATGCACAAGGTCTGCCTGCGCTTCAACCGTATGCTCGCCGTCCCCGGTGGTGGTGAAAGCAAGCGCGACGTGTTCCAAGTCAGCGTAATCCGCTTCACTCTCAAACTCATCAAGGCAGTATTCATCAATAAGGCGCTTTGCTTCTGTTAGATCAACCTCATTCTGTACGATAAGGTGGTCGTTGACTTCGCTCTCCCGCAAGCGGCGTTCAAATACGTTGCGGGGCATATCTTCGGATAGTAAAGGGTATTTGGGATTGGAGAGCATGACGTTTTCATCGTCATATCCAAGCACGGTGTAGGTCTGTGCGCCAAGCTGCACCTCGTCGCCAAGCGAGAAGCGATACTCTGCGTTCTTGCGGGTTTCGTCCATAGCGGCTGCGGCTGCTCTTAATGCTTCCCGTGCCGCCGCTTCCTCGGCTTGCTGTAAACGGCTTTCGGCTTCTTTCTGCTCATACGTCGGCAGATACGCCTTTTCTTTCTCGGTAAGATAACGGTCAAGGGCGATAAGCTCTTTCAAACGGCTGTCTATGGCGCGCCACGAGAAGTTCTGTTCACCATCGTTGCCTCGGACACGGAATCGGATGCCTTTCGCATCATGGTCTACAAAACCGCTGCTGCCGTCAAGATAGGTATGGGAGTGACCGCCGATACCGTATTCCTTTTTCAGAAAGGCAAGCGCGTCCTGCTGGGCGTGAATGGTCTGATAAAACTGATATACGCGGTACTTTCCATTTTTGAAGCCCGTGCCGCGCACAAGTTCGTTGTCCAAGTCGGCCTGCGAAACGGAAAAGGCGGAGGACTTTTCAGCCTCCGCCTGCTCGATTAGGGATTGCTGCTCGACCATTGATGAAAACAGGGACGCTTGCAGGTTTTCCGAAAACTCGCCGCGCTCGATAAGCTGCTCAATGAAGCCCTTGACGGCGCTCCATGAAAACCGCGATTCGGAGGCGCGCGTGAGATAGTTTCCCTCCCACATGAGCAAGCCCTCCGGCTGCGCTTGATAACCGCACATCACGCCGTCAACGAGAACGCCCGTGTAGACCATCTTTTCAAAGGCTTCTTTGATGAAGGCATCGCGCTCATCTTCGCTGTTATGCACTGCAAAGTACGCGCTTATCTCGTCCTTGTTATGGCGGCGGGTATACGTCGCGTTTTTCAGCAAGCCGAATATCTTTTCTTCCGATAAAAAAGCGGGGAGCTGGTCGCTCTCCGCTTGCAAAGGTGATTCTGTTGTTAGCTGTGGACTATCTCCGCTATCACCGTTTCCTCGGCTCGGCTCTTGATGTTGTTCATCTGCTGTACCCACGCCATTTGGTCGCGGGCTTTCAAGCTCTCCGTCACGCCCTCGGCTTTCGCCATCTGCGCCATCGTCTGTTCGACCTGTTCCCGCGCCGTCCTGTCGATCTCCAGCAGATGCTCGGTCAGCCTGCTCTGAAGCAGCAGAGCGTTGTACGTTCCACTCCGATGCTCCTTGAGAAACGCCTTCCTCATCATCCCGTATTTGCCGATTACCTCCGTCGGCTGCGTGTCCATCTCTATATCGGGAATCAGGTAATCCCCGTTCTGCCTGTAACTGAGTTCCATGTTCAACGCTCCTTTCGTTTTTTCTATCTTCATTCTGCAAGACCTGTTGGGATTTTACAAGTGTGTCGCGCTCCTGCCGCTCCATGCTCCTTACGCTGCGTTCTATCTGCCGCAAGACCATTTCGGAAATATCGCTCGTCGCCGCGCCAAGCTGCGCTATGGTCTCCGGTGAATTGAACAGCGATATGCTGTTGTATTCGTCGGCGTGGAATATGGCGACGGGGTCTATGCCCAAGCGCACCAATACCGTATGGGAAACGCTCGTCATAAGCTGCAACATAAAGGTGGAGCTTATCTCATCATCGCTCATATCGGCAAGCGCGCTGTTGTCCGCTACCTTTAAGAGTTCCTCATAGTAATCGCGGTAGTTATCCGATACGGCGTTGATAGCGATACCCAGCACAGTAGATGAAAGGTCTGCGTCCTCAATGTCCGTGTCTCCGAAGTGGTTTTGCAGTTCCTCGATGATCTGCGCCTCATATTCGGGCTTCGTCTGCCAAAGCCGGAACGGAATATTGTAGCGGGTATTGGTGTCGGATATATCGAATACATACCGAAGCGCGGGCTTCTGCCCGCTGTCGTCAATGATTGCGATACCCTTTGCGCCCTTGTTGACCCAGCGCCTGAACGTATTATTCCATAGCTCAATGGGCGCGCAGGCTGTTGCATCGGGTCGCTGCGCATGGATAAGCACCTGTTCATGGAATGGGTATTTGTAGAGCCATGCGGCGGAATCGAGAAAGCCCGTCCAGTTCTCTTTTGACTGTGTAAGCTGTTCCGTCGTCTGCCGCGCAAGCTCTGACATTAGTTGTAGTTTTGTAGCCATTTTCGACCTCCTATTCTGATTTTTGGTATAGAAAAAGCAGCCTGTAATTGGCTGCTCAGTTAAATATCTACCAAATTATACTTGAATTCAAGAATCAGATTATAAACACGATGTTGGATTCAATACTTCATCATAGAAATTGCGGGCAGTAACAGCCCCATATTTCGGCTTTCAGTAGTCCGCCAAGTCCTCATTGGCGATCCCTGTTTTATCAAGTTCATTAATCAAAATCAGAGCATAAATAAGATTAATCAGCTTTACGCAGTCCAATATTGTTTTTTTGCGTGTTGAGCGTCCGTGTGCAATCCAATGACGATTGAGCCCTCTTGGTTCTTTCTTGTCAAATGGTGCAGGCTTTGAAAATGATTCAATGGTTTTTTGAAAAGTCAACGCTAAAGTCAACATTGCATATTCATCATTGTTGAGAATTTCGTCTTTTTCAAGTTTATCGACTACCGCTTGAATTCTTGGCTGAAGTTTATGAGTCGGATTTTCGGTGATATTAGAAAGGAGCCCGTCAAAAACTGATGTAAATCCATTAACAGCCAAATCACTGTTGCCACAATTATACGCAGACACCGATTGTTTGAATAGGCGCAGATGTTTTTTTAAGAGCGGCTCGCTCTCACATTCTTTGATTGTTTTTTGGACGCTCCTAAACCTTTCTTTTGCTAAATGCTCTCTTAGCGTTTTATTTGTATTGTCAGTTGCAATGATAGCCTCCATAAAATCTTTGCTAATATAATCCCAGCAAATATATTGTGCCTCACCCATTTTTCTTATTGCTTTTAATGGGCGAACAACTACGGACAGCTCATTTATTGTCTTGTTGATCTTTAGCTGATATTCTGATGCAAGTTCGGCGATAGGACGAATTATTTCTTGAAACCTTTGTATGGTTTCTGCAATAGGATACATCATTTCTTGAATTCTTTGAGTAGTTTCAGACAAAGGAGAAAAATCCAGAGAATTATTGTTAGTCATAACATAGTCTCCTCTTAACCGTTATTACAATTACTCGTTATTGTTTTAATGCGAGTCAATCGTTCGCAATCATATTTATTATACCATATTATCGCTCCATTATCGGTCTCTTTCTTTCCTGCTCTCTGATATGCGCCGCTTTCTCCATTGCTCAATGCGGGATATGCTCCGGTTTTACTTCGCCTTGAACGTTGCGGCGCTCATATTGGATTTCCTTACCGCTATACAGATTGGTTACGAATACCGCACTGCCGCGCGCGTTTGCTGCTGCGCCGAAACCGCCGTTGACCAACACAAGCTGATGGTCTGCGCTTCTGTACTCGCGCCTTAACGCATCGGCGCGTATGGCGACAATCTTGCCGACAATGCTTTTTGAGAAGTCGTTTTTGTGGCATTGGTCGGCGGATATGGTCATGTCTGGCAGTTGCCGTTCCGCGATTTTTGCTTTCACCGCTTCGATCTGCCCTGTAATGCGTTCGGTATACAGCTCCATAATTTCAAGGTAATCATCGCTTGCCATGCACTCGTTATATCCGCGCATGATGTCATTAGCGGTGCAGTAAGCGCACATATATCGCGCTTCGTTTGGCGCGGTCAGATTTTCACCGACCACGACCTCCTTATCCCCGATATGCAGCGCATGGAGTATCTCCCAACAGCCTGCCATACGCTTTTCATTGTTATTCTCCATATCGCCGCCTCCTTATCGCTCAAGCTCATCGCGTTTCTTCACGCGCTTTGGTTGACCGTTCTCGTCGTAGCTGCGGGGGTCAGCAGCCTTTGTATGCCATCCGAAAAGACTGCCTGCAAGCATGGCTTCCTCCTGCGCCCGCGTGACGCCCATTTCGCGGTTACGGCTGTCGGCAGTCTTGCGGTTTACAGCGGGGTCGCCCGTAGAGCGATAAGGAACTTGTTCATACCCCCTGCAGCCACGCTCTATCCGTATAAGCTCGCCGCTTGACGGCATGAGCGAATAGCAGAACAGCGGCAGCAGCGGGGGCTTGTGGGTACGCTCCGCTACATATTCGATTTCAGCGTTTATTCTGCCTCGATAATCCTCATACGCAGCTTCCTTTGAGCCTGCATAATGCCCCCAAAAGAAATGGGCGGGGTCTGCGGTACGGTACTGCCATGTGACATAAGGCGCGGGCGCTGTTTCGCTATACCCAATCGCAAAGCCCTGTTCGCCAACAGGGAAGCGTTCAATAATCTCATATCCCTCGTTGATTTCCTTCTCTTTCATAGTCAAACTCCTTTCTTCGTGATTATGTAAAAGAGGGCGTGAAGCCCTCTCGATATGCTATTTCCTCTTATTCTTGTTCCTTACATACAAAAAGACTGCGCCGCCGCCAATGACGAGGCACAGCACGATTGCCAAGATGGTTTTCAGTTCCATTGACTATTCCTCCGATCCTCTGAGTTTCTTTCGACGCTTGATTACAAGGAACGCTGCGCCGCCGAGCAGCAGCACAGCGCCCATAATCATAGCGGGAAGCTCCCACCAATCGTTGTCCATACCGAGCTTTACGCTCCTGTTGTTCGGCACTTTGATCTCAATGGGCTTGACTGCCGAGGTTTCCTTTGTGATTTCAGCCTTTCGGGCGGTCACGGGGAAGTAGCCTGACGGCACAACGGATTCCTCGATCCATATCGCGCCCATAGGCAGACCGAGAATGACGACTTCGCCGTTCTTATCCACCATCAAATCCATTTCCTTGCCGTTCTCGTCAAAGGAATACTTGCCGTCAGCCTGTTTTGTGAACGTCAGCGTTTCAAAGCCAAGTCCGTCCTTGACCTTGATGCTGAAGCCCGCGCCCGTGAGGGGCTTTTCGGTCTTGGCGTCCAGCTTGATGATTTTCACTCCCGTCGGGCAGTTGTTCACCGTCACCTTGCAGGGCGCGGTTTCGCTGTGCTTGTCCGTCAGTTCGATTTCCGTCGTACCGTCAGCGATATAGCCAGTCGGTACGGTTTCCACGAGCTTGTACTTGCCCGCTTTAAGATACTTGAATACTGCCTTGCCGTTTGCGTCGGTCACAAAGGTTTCCGCGCCGTCCTCGGCGGGGATGCGATAACCGCCCTCGACGAGCTTGGTCTTAACGACCTTGCCCTCGCTGTCCTGCAAGGTGAACGTGATGCCCGCCATCGGAGCGTTTGTGTAGGTGTTCATCTTGGTGATTTCAAGCGTGATGGGGTCGTTGGCAAACTGGATGTCGCCCGTGACCTTGCCGTAAGCGTCTATCGTGAAGGAATACAGGGTGGGGTCGATGGAATAAGTGTCGGGAGCTGCGATCTCCTGCCATGTGTACTTGCCTGCGGGAAGCTCCTTCATGGTGATATAGCCGTCCGCGCCCGTCTTGCCCTCGTAGAACACCTTTCCGCTTGCGTCCGTCACCTTGATGGTAGCGTTTGCGAGAGGCTGCTTGGTGTGGCTGTCGAGCTTGTGTACCTTCACTTCGTTCGCCTTGTTGGTAAGCTCAAACACCGCCGTTTCCTTGTCCTCGGTGGTGAGCGTCACGGTCTTAACCTCATCGGAAAGGATGAAGCCAGCCGGAGGCTGCACCTCCTTGACTTTGTAGACGCCAACGGGAATCTCGATGGTTTCCGCATAGCCGTTCTTGTTTGTGGTGATGGTATCGAACAGCTTGCCCGAAGCGTCCCGCACCTCGAATACCGCGCCCGCAAGTGCGCGCTCCTTGTCAGCTTCATCGAGCTTGTAAACGCCAATGCGCGTTTTGAACATGGTGTTGTAGATGGGGCTGTCATAATGCTGCACGTTCAGTTCGCTGTTGATGGTCAGCGGCAGCTGGTCCGTCAGCATTTCAATGGTTTCCAGAGGAACGGCAAGTTCCCTGAGATAATACTTGCCATAGGGAAGCGGTACGGAGGTCTGTGCAACGCCCTGATCGTCCGTAGTCAGCACCTCAAGGAGCACATCGGCGGGAACATCGCCAATGTGCTCAGCGGTGTAAAGTCCGAACACATAGCCCTCCGCAAGCGCGTTGTAGAAGTCGATGTTCTCATAGTTGAACTTTTCGGTGATCTTGCGAATCTTCACGCCACCTGTGCGAAGCTCGTTGTCCGCTTTGACGGTCACGGTCACGACGGGAGTGTTCTGATCCTTGTAGGCAAGCGTCACCTCATGGACGGTATCATCCACGATGTAGGCAGCAGGCGCGTCCTTTTCCTGCGCGGTGTATTTCCCGAACGGGAGGGCACCTGTTTCGGCAACGCCGGAATCGTTGGTGGTCAGCGTCGCCACGACCTTGCCCGCGCTGTCCTTGACCTCGTAGACAACTCCTTTCAGCCCCTTTTCCGTATAGGCGGGGATAGTGACGTTGCCGTATTCGGTTTCCTCGGATTTGCTGCTCGTCAGCACCTCGCCAACCTTTTCAATGCGAATCTTGCCTTTTGCCGCCACGTTGGTGAAGGAAACCTTTGCGATGGCGTTGCTGGTGATAGCCGCGCTTTTGACCTCGGTGGTGATGATATACGGGCTTACGGTGGATAGCTCTTTCAGATAAACCGTGCCAACGGGAATATCGCCGGAGGTCGCCGTACCGTCCGCGCCCGTGGTAAGCTCGGTGAGCTTGTTCTTGCAAGCGGAGTCGGAATAAACGCCGAACTTCACGCCCGCAAGCGCCGCGCTGTTCTCGCCAGTCTTGATGACCTGCACCTTGCCATAAGCGGGAACACCTACGTTGAACGAAGCCGTTGCCACGACCTGTGCGGTGGTGGCACAAAGGAATACCTTTTGCAGACTGCCGTTTGCGGGAACATACGCCGTGATGTTGTCTACGCTCCTCGTATCGCTGCCCTCGGCGGAGATGGAGAAGCTCTGTCCCGCCGCCGATGCAGGAACGGTAATGGTAAGTTTTTCACTGCGCCTGCCCGTGTAGCCCGAAACGTTGGAGCCGGATGGCAGGGCGGAGGTATCGAGGGTATAGCCGCTGTTGATGTTTGTTAACTGCACCGTGGTTTGTCCGCTAAAGCCGCCGCCGCTTGCGGCAAGCTGCAAGGTAGAGGGTGAGAAGCTGATGCCGTGCGGAAGCTCCTGCCGTGCGCGAGCTTTGGCTAAAAGCTCGTCTGCGTATTCTAAAACGTGTTCATATCCGCTTTTTGCCCTTATTGCGTTGGGATTGGAGCGGCGATTGGTGAAGTCGTATGAAAAGCCTTCGCCCTGCTCCGAAAGCCAGAAGCGCAGGGCGTTTGCCGTTGCCTGCCGCGCTTCGTCGTCCGTGAAGCCGGAGGGTTTATTGTTGGGATAGCCATACATGAGTATGGAGTTTATACCGGCAAGCGTACTTCCCGAAAAGACAGAAGATGGGGAAGTTGCGGTATATGTCTGACCATGCGGGTTCCCCGCAGAATGCTCCACGCAGTAGACAACCTCGCCTGTCTGCTCGATCCAATGTTTCGGCGTGTTCAAGTCATGCCATCTGCCGTCCTTGTAATACTCTAAGTAGTCAAAGGCGCTGTTGGTCTGACTCTCGATGGTGACGGTGCTGCCCGCGGCAAATGCGCCGCCAAAGGGTATGACGCCGATAAGCGTCAGCAGGCACAGAAGCAGTGCCATAAGTCGTTTTGCTTTCATGCTGTTTCCTCCGTTTTGTTTTTTTGTCTATGTGAAAAAACGCCTCTCGGCGCTTTCAACAAAGGGAGTGTTACTTACCGAGAAGTGAATACCATTCTTCTCGGGCAGTAATTCTCGGATAGTAAGTTACTCTCGGATAGTAAAGAGATAGGCTCGAAGATGCGATCAAATTTGAAAGGGCGGATTGCTTCCTTGGTGGAAAACGCTATTCATTGAACACGATGTGCGTCGGCATATTTCCCTTTTTAATTTCTGCAAGATAAGGCGTTATCTTTCATGCTCGCGTTCCTGTCGCTTTCGTTCCTGCACCTTGCAATAGTAGTCGAGAGCCTTGATTATCAGTTCTTCCTTTTCTCGGGGAGTAGCGTCCTTGCGGAAGTATTTGCTGAGTTTATCGCTCTTAATGGTGATGTTGTTCTGTTGCGGCTTCTCCTCCTGCATCACCAGTTCCATGCCGTTCCTGTCGAGCTTTCCTTCCTGCGCTGCCTGTTTCATGCGCTGCGCCTGTGATAACGACGGCGTACACTCGTTAGCTTCAATAATGTCAAGCAACTCGGTTTGTAGCTCATGCGGAATATATGACAGTTCAACAGCGGGGTTGAATGCGATTTTCTTATCGTCCACCATTTGAAGAAGCTGGGGAACAAGCTCCGTTAAGCGGATATATCGCTGTATTTGGTTTTTACTTTCACCAACTTGCTCGGCGAGAATATCCCTTGATTGCTTTCCACGAAAATCCAGCCCAACTTGGGCTGAATTATTCTTGGCAGGTCGTCCTGCCTGTCGTTTCATGGCTTCAAGCTGCATTTTGTAGGAAAAGGCGCGCTCGCTCGGCAGAATGTTCTCGCGCTGATGATTGGCTTCCACCATGCAGATAATGGCTTCATCATCGCTCATTTCGCGCACAACAGCGGGAATAGTCAGCTTGCCGATTGCCATACAAGCCGCCTTGCGTCTATGCCCCGATAACATCTGATACCCGCCGTCCGGCATGGGACGCACGATTGCAGGCTGGCGCACGCCGTTTTCACGGATGCTTTCCGTCATGTTCTGCATGGCTTCGTCCTGCCGCACTTTGAAGGGATGGTCGGGGAAGTCGCTTATTTCGGAGATCGGTATTTCCTGCACATATTCTGCGCCGTCGGGAATGTTAATTCCGCTATTGCCTGGCTCGTTCTGCTCATCTTTCAAGGTCAGGAACATTGCGGCGGTGCTTTGCCGGAAGTCCGCTTTCTTCGTTGCCATACTCAATACCTCCCTTCATCAGTTCTTCACGCTTGATTTCCCTTGCAAACGCCCGATAGTCCTGCGCCGCGGTGCTGTTCGGCGCAAACAGAACAACACCCTGCTGTGCGCTGATGCTTTCGCTCACCAACACGGTCTGACGGATAACTGACTTATACACTTTCGTGCCAGCCATTTCTGCGTACTCCTGCGCGATTTCTTTGATTTCTCTGCTCACAATAGTGTTTGGCACATATCTTGTGACGAGAATGCCTCCGATTTTTAGCTGTGGGTTTGAATACTTCTTGATTAGCCGGATGTTCTCATTGAGCTGATAGAAGCCCTGCAAGGAATATCCATCAGGGCTTATCGGTACAACGACAGTATTCGCGCTTGTCAAAGCATTTACCGTCAGTACACCCAACGCGGGCGGCGTGTCCATGATAACTACATCGAATCCGCTCTTGTGTGCTTCAAGCCGTTCTTTGATGATAAACTCGCGTCCCTGTCTGTTGAACATCAAATCGGCAGCGGATAGTTGAATATTTCCGCGAATTGCTGTGATGTTCTTGCAGCCCTCTACGGATTGCAGGCAGGCATCAAACACACTCGTATCGCCATCAGGCGCGGTCATAAGGTCATAGAGATTTGGCACATCCTGTTTAAGCCTTAGTGTATTGGATGCGTTCTCCTGCGGGTCGAGGTCAAAGAACAACACCTTTTTCCCGTCAAGAGCAAGTGATTGTGCAAGTGCAATCGCTGTCGTAGTCTTTGCCACACCGCCCTTTTGATTGGCGAACACAATTACCTTGGTCATGGTCTTTCTCTCCTTTCATATTTTTTTCATAGACTTATGGCCTTCACCAATTCTATGTAACGGAGCATTGCGAGAGGATGAGGGAGATGCTCTGGCTATGGCGGCGTATGGCAAATATAACGGAATCGCAGCAATAGAAAAAAGCCGTTTGTATAAAACTTTAACGGCTTTTCTACCAATGCAATCCGAGTGTATATTTAATTGTTGATTTTTCCGGTAAACAGTAGCCTAAAATTACGGCTTTTTTCCGCTTGTAACGGCGGAAAAATTAGTTAATGCAGGTGCAAAAATCATGCGGTTGTAAAATTGAAAGCCCGAAAACGCTGTGCTTTCGGGCTTTTCTGGCTCCCCCTGTTGGACTCGAACCAACGACACTGCGGTTAACAGCCGCATGCTCTACCGACTGAGCTAAGGAGGAATGATATGAATTTTTTGCTCCGCTTATGCACAAAATCTGATGATTTATGCATTATCGACTCGGAGATTCTTGCCGTCCTCTTTCGCTCTTTTTCGGATGCTAACCCTTACGATTGCTCTACCGACTGAGCTAAGGAGGATCGAACAGGACGATTTTACTGCAAATCCATGACGGATTGCAAGTTCGAATATTTACGATTATCCGTGATTAACTTGAAATAATCCAACATTTCTTTTGATTTCATCAATATGCTCTGCTTTGGTTGACCTTTTCGCACGCGAACACTATAATAGTAAACATGGAAGAACAAAGACAACAACCCTATACCGAGTTCGCGGAGCCGGTCAGAAAAGTATTCCGCAGCGACTGGATGGTTCTCGCTGCCGCCCTTTTCGGCGCAGGGTTCATCATCCTGATTGTTTCCTATCTTGGCACGCTGATTGGGCTTCCCGGGCTGGTTAGCCAGATCGTGAGCTATGCGCTTTTGCTGCTGTTCGGCTTGCTGATCTACAAAAAGGCTCTGGTTCGCTTTTCCTATCGCTTGACGGAGCGCATGTTTGTCGTAACGCACGTCGTAGGGAAAAAGGAGCGCGCCGAAGCGCAGACGCATCTTGCGGCGATCACAAAGATCCGCCCGTATTCCGCGCTCGGCCAGGATGAGGGCGGCAAACGAATGCGGCTGTATCTGGGCAAAAAAGAGGACAGCACCGCGATCTCTTACCGCGTCGGCGGCCAGGAACGCACGATGCTTGTGAGCATCAGCGATGCGATGAAAGAACGCCTGCTGGCACAATGGAAGAGCGCCCGCCGATCCTGAATACGCTCCCGCAAGTGCTCGGGAATTACGCGCAGCGTGACGGTGCGCGTTTTCATATGCCTGGGCATAAGGGACGCGGTCTCGACGGCTTTTTTCGCGAAGAGCTTTCTGGCTGGGACGTTACGGAACTCGGCGGCATGGACGATCTGCATGCTGCGCGGGGCATTCTTGCGCGTACGGCGGACAAGTATCGCAAGGCATATGGCGCAGAACATTCGTTCCTTTCCGTCGGCGGTTCTACGGCGGCGATCGAGGCAATGCTGCTTTCGTTGGATCGGTCGGAGAGACTGCTTGTCTGCCGCGATTGCCATCGCAGTGTGATCGGCGGCGCGATCCTTTCCGGCATTTGGACGGAGTTTTTTACAACGCCGTTTGATGATACGTTCGGTGCGCCGAGCCTGCCGGACGCGGCGCTTGTCGAACGGGAGCTGTGCCGCACTGGTGCGACCGCGGTATTCATTACATCGCCGAATGTGTATGGCTTTACGGCGGATCTTCCTGCGATCGCGGATGTGTGCCGCAAACATGGCGCGCTGCTTCTCGCAGATGCGGCGCACGGCGCGCACTTTCCCTTCTCCGAGAAGCTTCCTGCAACGCCGGCCGGCGAAGCGGATCTCTGGTGTCACAGTCAGCACAAGACCATGAACGCTTTGACGCAGGCCGCCACGCTGCATCTTTCGGATTGCAGGATCGCACCGGAGACGGTGCAGCGCCGGCTTGCGCTCATCGAAACGTCCAGTCCGTCCTATCTGCTGCTGGCGTCACTTGACTGGGCATTGTATACGGCGCAGCGACAGGATTGGAACGCGCATGCAGCGCATATGGCGGCGTATGCAAAGGTGATCGACGGCATGGCGGGGCTTTCCGCCGCCGCAGTGCTTTCGGGCGCCAAGGACCATGACGCGACCCGGCTGCTCATCGACGTGACCGGGCGCGGGATCACAGGCAGACAGGCACAGGCGGCGCTCGAAGCGCAGAATGTATTTGTTGAGACGGCGGACGAGCGGCGGCTTGTGCTCATTACGACGCCTGCGGATGATCCGGCGTGGTATCCGCAGCTGCTCGACGCTTTGCAGCGCCTGCCGTATCAAAAGCGGCGCATCGTGCAAAGCGTGAATCCGTGGACGCCGCCGGAACGGGTATTGCCGCTCCGAGAGGCGGCTTTTGCGGCGCAGGAGCCGTGTGAGATCGCAGCGGCGGCGGGACGGGTCGCGGGAACGGTCGTCAACGCATACCCGCAGCAAATGCCGCTGCTGCTTCCGGGCGAGCGGGTGCGTCCGGCCGATGCGGAGAGACTGCTTTCCGCAGTGCGCGCGGGGAGAACGTTCTATGGCGTGCGGGATGGTCGTATCAGCGTTTTGAAGGAGGGGGCTCTATGAACGAGGAACGGCTTCTCCGCTGCATCCGGGACGGCAGGGCCATGCACGCGATGCTGATCGCGGGGCCGGAGGGCAGCGGGCGGGCGGCGCTTGCGCGAAAATGCGCAGCCGCGTATTGCTGCGGAGAGGCAGATCCGGCACGGCTGCAAAACTGTCCGGATTATATCGAGCTGGGCGACGCGCCGATCGGTGTAAACGAGGTGCGTGCGCTCATCGAAAGTACGGCCGCGCAATCGTTTTCCCACGGAAGAAGGGCGTATCTGCTGAAGAATGCGCATCGCATGACGCCGCAGGCGCAGAATGCATTGCTCAAAACGCTGGAAGAACCGCCGGAGAATACCATGCTTTTGCTCACGGGCGCGGAGATGGGGCTTTTGCCCACGATCCGGTCGCGCTGCGCCATCTGGAGACTCGGCGCGGAGCCGGTGGAGCGCGTGCAGGCAGCGTTGGAGCGGCGCGGCATCGCCAAGGAGAACGCCTATTTTGCGGCATGTTGGTCGGGAGGCGTTTGCGGGCTTGCCGAGGAGCGGGCGACGGAAGGCTATCGCACGTTTCGCGAGACGGCGGCGAAGCTGCTTGAAAACGCGTTGTTTGCGCGGCTACCGTTTCAGGAGACGGCAAAGCGTATTGCAGAGCCCGTGTTCGCAGAGGCCGACGGCCAGAAAAAGCGGAAGCCCGATGCGGAAAACGCAGGGCTGCTGCTCGAATGCTGGGCGGACGTGCTGCGTGACGCGCTCATCTGCACGGAGGGCGGCGCGGCGCCGTGCAGCCCGGAATCAGAAAATCTTTCCCGGCGCATCGCGGAAAACTTTACAACCGGGCGCATTTTGGGTATGATAGAATCCGTGTTGAAAGCACAGAAAAGCCTTGCGTACTACCGCACAAGTCCGGCAATGACGCTGGACGCGGTACTGGTACGTTTGATGAATAAGGAGAAGAAAACATGACAACGGTCATCGGCGTTCGCTTTAAGACGAGCGGGCGTATCTATTACTTTGATCCGACGGGCTTTACGATCGAAGAAAACGACGGCGTGATCGTGGAGACCGCGCGCGGGACCGAGTTTGGCGAGGTCGCGCAGCCGCCTCACGAGGTGGAGGACGACCAGGTCGTGCAGCCGCTCAAGCCCATTTTACGGGTCGCGACTGCGGAGGATCGCCGCATGCGCGATCAAAACGCGGCGAAGGAGGGCGATGCGTTTCGCATCTGCCAGAAGAAGATCGAACAGCACCAGCTCGACATGAAGCTCGTCGATGTGGAATACGCATTCAACGGCAGTAAGGTCGTGTTCTATTTTACCGCAGACGAACGCGTCGATTTTCGCGAGCTTGTGAAGGATCTTGCGGCGCAGTTCCGCACGAGGATCGAGCTTAGGCAGATCGGCGTCCGTGATGAAGCGAAGATGCTGGGCGGCCTCGGCTCTTGCGGCAGACCGGTTTGCTGCAAAGCGTTCCTCGGCGATTTCCATCCCGTTTCGATCAAGATGGCGAAGGAACAGAACCTCTCTCTCAGCCCCACGAAGATTTCCGGATTGTGCGGCCGTCTCATGTGCTGCCTACAGTATGAGCAGGCGGCATACGAGGACATGAAGAAAAAAATGCCAAAGACCGGCAAGGAGATCCAAACGCCGGACGGCGTGGGCACGGTGATCGAGAACAATGCCGTTACAGAGCGTACCCGCGTGCGCCTGATGATGCCGGACGGAACGGTCGAGGTGCGTGATTACCATTATACGCAACTCGCGAAAGTCGGGGAACCGCTTCCGCAGAACGTTGTCGTGCCGGAGCGCCGCGAGCGCACCCCGGAAGCGCAGACGATGCTGCGCGGCGAGTACATCCCGCCCGAGCCGCCGAAGGAGCAGACCGACGCAGAGAAACCGGCGGACGAGGACAAACCGCGCCGCAGAAGACGGGGCGGGAGACGGCACGGCGGCGGAAAGCAGTCCGCGGAGGAGCAGGGAACGGACGCGCAGCAGAAGGCGAAGCCGGAAAACGGCAAGCCGAAGCAGGACCGCGAGCCGCGTGACGGCGATCAACCGAAGCAGGGCAGGCCGCCCAGAAGACGGCAGCCCAAGCCGAGCGGCGAAAAACAGCCGTCGGATAAGCCGAAGGAGACGCCGCAGCCGGAAAGCGGCAAACCGCCCGTGCAGCGCCGGCGCCGCAGAGGCGGTGCAAATCGCGGAAAGAGCCGGGAAGACCGGCAAACCGGCGGTGTATCTGCAACCGAAGCGCCAAAGGCGTAAAGCGGAAAACAGGCAAAACAAGAAGGATCGCGTGACTGCGGCGTTCGGGAGGAACTCTCGGACGCCGCTTTGCATATGCGCGGGGAAACGGGATAGCACCCGAAACGGGAGCGGCAGAACTTGCCATACGGCGCAGCGCATTTGTTCTTGCTTTTTGAAAAGCCTATGTTATAATGTAGTGGAAAATCTATATCCTTGGAGGTTCATCATGGCTTACAAGATTTCTGACGAATGCATCGCATGCGGCGCTTGCGCTGCCGAGTGCCCCGTTGAAGCAATTTCGGAAGGCGATCCCACCTATGTGATCGATCCCGATACCTGCATCGACTGCGGTAACTGCGCAAACGTTTGCCCGGTCGGCGCACCCGCTGCCGAGTAAGCAACGCCAAACCATTCAGACCCCTTGGGGGGACGGTTTCTTTTCTGTAAGAAGAGAAACAAAAGACATTTGCGGGATGTTGGTTTGATGGACGCATGCTTTTCCATACCGATCCATTTCGCACACAAAAAGCGGACGGTTTCATAGGAACCGTCCGCTTTGTATTGCACGCCGGAGAACAATGCGTTCCCGTGATTCTCTGCTGCTTTGTTTTTTTCTAATGAAAGAAAACGAAACCGTCAGTCCGGAAGATATTTCAGCAGATCGGAAAGCCGGTGCAGCGGGCCCTCTGCTTCCGAGAGATCCTGGCTGCTGGGGCGGGGCAGATACCCAAAGCAGCGAATGCCCGCGGCAAGCGCCGACGCAACGCCGTTTCGGCTGTCTTCGATCGCGGCGATCTCCGAAAACGGCACATTCGCGCGCTTTGCGGCGAGGAGATAGAGATCCGGCGCGGGCTTGACCTGCGACACCTCATCACAGCTCACAACAAAACGGAAGCGTGAAAGAAGCCCGTAAGCCGACAGGATGGTATCAAGATAGCTTTTCGGCGAGGAGGAACACACGCCGTAGCCGATACCGCGCGCATCGAGTCCGTCGAGCAGGCGCAGCAGATCGTCCGAGGGTGTCGGAAAGAATTCAAGCACCTTTGCAGCCGTGCGGCGGAAATGCTCCGCATAGAGTTCCTCCACATCGCCTGCTGCACCGTAGGCGTCGAGGACCATTTTGTATACCAGCCGGGTGGAGCCGCCGCGGAGCCGGCTGCTGGCGATGGCGACCTTGCGATCACCGAACAACTCGTGTTCGAGCTCACGGTGGGTCATGCGGTGCAGCGGTTCGCTGTCCGCAAGGACGCCGTCAAAATCAAACACGACAAAGGAGAGCGGCCTGCGTTCCTCGGGCGTACCCACAGGGACAGCGGGAACTTGGGACTGCGCGCAGGAGGTTTGGCACGCCGCGCAATCCCCTTTGCATGCGGATCCGGAATGCGGGGCGTCGTCGTTTTCGTGGCAATCCGGCGAACCGGTCGAGAGCCGGACCGACCAGCCCGGCGTTTCGCGGACGAGGTCGAGGAACAGGCCGAGCAGCGGCAGCAGAAGCGACTTTTCGGCTGCATCCGCGCGCTGGATCAGGATACAGCCGGGTTCTTTTTCCGTCAGGCAGTCCCAGAGCGCATCGAGATTCCTGCCGTAGTAGGCGGGCAGGGAAAACTGCATGTAGAGATGCGAATGGAGCGCATCTTTGGAATCCATCATACGTCCGTCAAGCGGATACAGGCGCAGCATGTTCGATCAATCCTCCCCATAGAGCAGCGTAAAGGTGCTGTAGTGGTCGTCCGTGTAGTAGATCAGTCCGTCGCTTGCATACAGAATGCGTTCCGCGCCACGGTATCCGCCGTCGTAGTTGACGTCGCATTCATACCATTTGCGCCCCGGCGCGTCAGGCAGGCGCCCTTCGTAATTGCCGAAACGGTCGCCCCCGATGCTGTAGCCATATGCAACGTCCCAAAGGTTTCCGCGGCTGCTGTCCCAGCCGAGATCGCGCGCTTTGGCCTTGGTGATATAATTGCAGGGCAGCTCGCCATAGGCGTGGAGATAGGTCGCGACGTCCTCGGGCGTATCGTATCGTTCGCCGTAAACAACGTCGGATGGAGGTTCTTCTTCGGGCGCTTCCGTTGCTGCGGGGATTGCGGTCCCGGCAGGGGCGGACGGTCCGGCGTCCGGCACAGCGGTGCTTTGCGCAGCCACAAGCGTGTTCTCCGGTGCGGAGCCCGCATCGTTCCCGCTCTGTTCGAGCGCGGCGTTCAGCACATCACTGATGAATAGTACGTCTTTTTCGCTGAGATCGCAGCCGGCGAACAGACTGACGGCAACGAGCAGCGCAAGGATCCATGCGAAGATGCGCTTCATAGATTACTCCTCTTCAAAGAAACGGTATTCGGTCGTGTGCCGGCAGCGCTGACCGCGGGGAAGGATCGGGCTTGGAAAATGCGTGTGCGTCATGGCGTCCGGGAACAGCTGCGTTTCGAGACAGACGCCCGCATACGGCCCGTAGGCGCGGCCGCCCCGGCAGACTTCGCCCGAAAGCCCGTTGCCCGTATACACCTGCAAACCGGGCCGGGTCGTCCAGCACTCCATGCGCCGTCCGCCGTCCGAAGAAATGAGCGCCGCGGCGAGAGTCAGCGCATCGCGGGCTTCTTTGCGCAGTACAAAATTGTGATCGAGCCCCTGCGTCGCCGCAAGCGCGGGGGCACAGGGACGCAAAAGCGCGGAAAGACGCACCGGCGCGGAGAGATCAAACGGCGTGCCGGCAACGGGACGAATCTCGCCCGTCGGCAGCAGCGCCGCGTCCGCGGGCGTATAGAACGCGGCATTGACGAAAAGCCGGTGATCGAGAACATCATCCGCGTCGTCCAGCCGAAAATAGCTGTGGTTTGTGAGATTTACGATCGTATCTGCGTCCGGGCAGAACGCATCATATTGGATGCGGAGCACGGCGTCGTCCGTGAGCGTATAGGTCACGGTCAGATCGAGCGTGCCGGGAAAGCCCATGTCCCCATCGAGACTCACGAGATGGCAGCGCAGTCCGCCGTCAACGGCGCAGACGTCAAAGAACCGCCGATGAAAGCCGAAGGTTCCGCCGTGGAGCGTGTTTTCGCCGTCGTTTGCATCGAGGGAATAGCGGCGGCTGCCGAGCGAGAACGCCGCGCCGCGAAGCCGATTCGCAAAGCGTCCGCACACGGCGCCGAAGCAGGCGGTATCAGACAGGTATCGCATGGGATCGTCATAACCCAGCACGACGTCGACCGCGGGATTTCGTGTGCTTGCGGGCAGCATGAGATGTGTGATGCGCGCACCGTATTCCATGACGGAAAGCTGAGCGCCGCCCGCCGTCTCAAAGGTATATTCCGCTGCGATCCGCCCGTCCGGCCGAACAAAGGGAAGCGCTCGCGTGTGCAGCATGGCCTGCCTCCGAAATACAAATTGGGAGTACCCGGTGCGAAATCGGATACTCCCCATTTTAACATGCCTCGTTCGCTCACACAAGCGGATAGCAGGGAAGCTGATTCGTGACGTTTCCGTTGCCGGTAATGGGGATGACCGTGCCGAGGTATGTCGGCTCCGGCTGGAACAGCGTATAAAGGAAATCCTTGCAGCGGGCAACGATCTCGCGCACGGTGTAATAGGGCTGACGGGCGTAGCTGCGGGCATCGGAGGCAACGCCGTAGGCGTCAAGACCGAGCGCACGGGCGATGTACAGCGCACGGTAGAGATGATAGCTCTGCGTAACGATGATGACCTTTTTTGCGGAAAAAATGTCGCGCGCACGATAGACGCTTTCATAGGTCGAAAACCCTGCGTGATCCTGGAAGACATGATAGCTGGACACGCCGCGCGCCACGGCGTACGCTTTCATGGCGGAGACTTCGTTATAATCCTTACGGCTGTGATCGCCGCTCATGAGCAGACGGTCGCTTGCGCCGTTCTCATACAGCGCCACCGCGCAGTCCAGTCGGTCGGCGAGGATCGTGCTCGGTTCGCCGTTGCCGCGGAGCCCCGCCCCCAGCACCAGAATGCAGTCCGCGTCGAGAGAAAGCGCGTCCTCAAAAGAAAGAATGCGTTTCGACGCCTGCGCTTTCACATAGCCGCTGACACCCAGGGCGAGCAGGCCGGAAACGATGCACAGGCATGACAGCAGAAGCAGCGCTCTGCGCAAAGGATATGTTTTTGTTGCTGTTTGTCGTTCCATGTCTGCATGGTAGACGGGAAAAGACAGTGCGTCAATGCGGTTTCGCGGAAATTAACGGGATCGCAATACTATGTTTCACGGCCGTTTCGGCATTGTCACAGCACCGTTACAATCCGGCGCGGACATAAAACAGACCGGCAATGCGGGGAATGTCCCCCATGCCGGTCCGATGCGTCCGCGGACTGCTGCTGGCGCTTTACGCGGTGTGCTGCAGATCGTCGTGCTGCTTTTGCGTCTCCGTGTCCATTTCTTCGATGGTTTTCGTCTGAAAGCCCTCTGTACTGTCGGGAATAAAGAGCACGCGAACGGTTAGGAACAGGAGCTGCAGGTCCTGAATGATCGAGCAGTTTTCGATATAGAGCAGGTCGAGTTTCAGCTTGTCTTCGTAGGAGGTGTTGTATTTGCCGTAGATCTGCGCATAGCCGGTGAGGCCGGCTTTTACTTTCATGCGATAGCGAAACTCGGGCAGCATCTCGCAGTAGTAATCCACGTTTTCAATGCGCTCGGCGCGGGGACCGACAAGCGACATTTCGCCGCGCAGAATGTTGAAAAACTGCGGCAGCTCATCGATGCGCGTCCTGCGGAGGAAACGGCCGATCGGCGTGATGCGCGGATCGTTGTCCGTAGTAAAGCGCGCGCCGTCCTTTTCGGCGTCAACGACCATGCTGCGGAATTTGATCAGCGTGAATTTCTGAAGGTTGCGTGTGTAGCGGACCTGACGGAAAAACACGGGGCCGCCGTCGTGCAGCTTGATGAGAAGCGCGGTCACGAGCATGATGGGAGACGTCACGATGATGCCAAGCAGCGACACGGAAATGTCGATCAGCCGCTTGACCGCAAGCTGTTCGATCGTAAACGGCCGGTTCTTGCAAAGATATACCACCGAGTCGCCGACAAAAGTTTCGTGGGCGTTGTGCAGAATAATATCCTGTACGGAGGGAAGAATGAAGAGACGCTTGTTGTTGTCAAAGCAGAAGTTCACGAGCGTTTGCCGAAGCTCCATTTCGATCTCTCCGGTGATGACGGTGCTGTAGCCGGAGATCCGATCGACCAGCGCGTCGTAGCCGAGCGACTCGGATACGGTCTCTTCGATCTGGTAGCTGTCACGCATGTTCAGAAATTTGTCAAGCGTGGCCTTTTCATGCAGATCGCGCGAGCAGACCATGATCGCCTTGCGCACGGGACGCAGCAGGAAAAACACACGGTTTGCAAGCAGCAGCAGGAGCGCCCCCGCGATCCACTGCGCAAGGAGCATGACGAGCAGGGGGATGGGATCGATCATGTATTTGCAGAGCAGCGACAGCACGAAATACATGATAAAGTTCGTGAGAAACGACGCCATGCAGAAAGAGAACGTCAGTTCACGGCGGCGGAGTACGCCGATATTGAAACAGCGGTACATGTTCGCAATGGAGAGAAACACGACGAGATACAGGATGGCGAACACCCAGTACCCCCAGAAATGGAAATCGGACTCCGGGTAATACAACGCAACGCAGGTGATGAACGATGCGATCACAACGGCGCAGACCAGAGCCTTGAGCAGAGACAGGACCGCATGACGGTATTTTTTCGGAAGTTGGCGCGCGCGCTTTTCCATGGAACAGCCTCTCAGACGGCGGAAACGGCAGAAACGCACGAAAACCGCCATGATATATAGGATGTTCTGATTTTAACATGCGGGCGCAATGCTGTCAAACCGACAGAATCTTAACGAAATTTTCATGTTGCGGTAATAGGTTCCTGACGAAAACAATGGTATACTATACACGAAGAATTTATGTGAAGGCAAACGGCCGGACAGGCCGGATCATAGAACTGGAGCGATAGCTTGAACGGAATTTTTGTGAAAATCCTTTGCGGCGTGGCGATCGGCATCGGCTTTGTGCTGCCTGGCGTAAGCGGCGGCGTCATTGCCATCTCCATGGGATTGTATGAGCGCATGGTGAATGCGATCCGTGAGCTTTTGAAGCTCAAGGGGATCAAGCGGAACGTGATCTTTCTGCTGCCGCTCGGCATCGGCGGCGTGATCGGCGTGCTCTTAACGAGCAATGTGCTGAAGCTCATCATCGAACAGCATGAGGCAGAGGTGTTCGCGCTGTTCTGCGGGTTTGTGCTGGGGAGCCTTCCGACGCTCTACGAGGAGACGAAAAAAGGCGGCGGACACCGCCTGCGTATGCGCGACGCCGCAGCCGCACTGTGCGGGCTGCTATTCGTGCTGCTCTTTGAGTTTCTCGATACGAGCGCGACGGCGGAGGCAGCAGCCACGGCGGGACATGCGCTGCCGCCGCTGCTTGCCGCGCTTGCGGGTGCGGTGCTTGCCATCGGCGTGGTGATCCCGGGGCTCAGTTCGTCGTTTCTGCTCGTGTATCTGGGCTTGTACAAGTCCATTCTCTTTGCGATTGCCGAGATCTACATTCCCACGCTGTTCTTTGCGGGCGTGGGGTTTGTGATCGCCGCTGCGCTTTTGATCTTTCTGATGCACTATGTGCTTGTGCGGTTTCACCGCATTTCCTATTTTGCGATCCTCGGCATTGCCGTGGGCAGCGTGCTTTTGATTGTTCCCAATATCGTGCAAGGGTTTTCGTGGCTCTGTATCCCGCTGTTCCTTGCGGGAAGCGCGCTCGGATTGCTGCAGAGCCTGCACGAGATCCGGAAAAATCGCGCCGAAGCCGAGAAGAACGCGGATCCGCAGGAGACGGACGAAACACAAAAAGCGACATCTGTTGAATCCGACACAACGGTGTGATATAATATTTTGTCGATTTCTTGCAGATGCATATCTGTATCGGCGGGATCACGGCAAATATTTGGAAGGCTGATGGTGTTTCAATGAAAAAAACGTTGATGATCATCCTGATCGTGCTTCTCGTGCTGGCGGCCGCCGGCTTTGGCGTGTTTGGCGTGTTCAAATACTATTCCGGCAAGCTCCAGAAGAACAACACGGTGGAGATCGTGGAAAAGCCCGTGGAAACCGAAGAGGTGCAGCAGGTGCTGTTCTTTACGCCGGATCCGGATGCGGTGCAGGTCACGCAGACGCCTGAGCCGGAGCCCTCGCCTTCGGAACAGCCGATTTACGCGGTCGATCAGATTAACGCGAACATCATCAATATTCTGCTTGTCGGCATCGACCCGCGCGATGAGAACGCGAACGCGGACAGCACGGGCAACTCCGACTCCATGATGCTGATTTCCTGCAATCTGGACACAAAGCGCGTTTGTATCTTTTCGCTCATGCGCGACGGTGCGGCATACATCAACGACAAATCGGGCTGGTACGATAAGCTCAACAAGGCATACAGCAACGGCGGCATTGGTATGCTCATCAACACGCTGAACGGCAAGCGGAATTTCCAGCTCGACATTCAGAATTATGTTTCCATCACGTTTTCCATGTTCGAGCACATCATCGACACGTTCGGCGGACTCGATGTGGATCTGACCGAAGAGGAATGCAAATTCATCAACAAGAAGATTCGTTCCTGGCATGAGAAGAACAGCAAGCCCATGCCGGAGACCTACACGCAGGTCGAAGTGTTCGACGGTCCGCACCATTTGACGGGCGAGACGGCGCTGTGGTATGCCCGTGACCGTTACAGCGGCGGCACCTCTGATTACGGCAGAACCGGTCGTCAGCGGCATCTGCTGGAGCTGCTCTACAAGAAAGTGAAGCAGGAATGGACGATCGGCAAGCTCATGGATGTGATCAACTATGTCGCGGACAACGCCGCAACGAATCTTTCCGCAGATGCGCTCGTTCAGCTTGCCACCATTGCGCTCAGCAACGATTTTACGATCGAAAGCAGCACCATCCCGTTCCCTGGTACGGGACACAACGGAGAGAACAGCAAGGGCAAATACCTGCTGACTTACAATATGGAAGAAACGCGCGATATTCTCAAGGGGATCATCTATAACAACGAACCGTTCCCGGAAGGGAAACAGACGGACTTTACCGACAGCAACGAGGACTGAGATCGAGGAACGGACAAAAGCGCCGCAGGTCATGCCGCGGCGCTTTTACATGCGTGCAATGCAGGGAAGAGGGGGACAGGCGTATGCTAGAAAGCGCCGCTGCCCCGCAATGCTCCTGGTTCTGATTTCACAAAAAAAGCGACTCTCATATCAGGAGATGCTGCGCGGTTTTGTCAGTCTGCCGTATCGAGGCTGGAGGTGCAATGCGGACAGCGGGTCGCATCGATCGCAATTTCACTTTTGCAAAACGGACAGACTTTGACGGCCGGCTCTGCCGGTGTTTCCTCCTGCTTGCGTTTGAACAGGCGGCTTGCCGTGTTGATCGCCTTTACAACGGCAAACAGCGCGAGCGTCACGATCAGAAAATTGATGACGGCAGTAATGAATGCGCCATAGGCGAGCGTAATGCCGCCGAAGGAAACAGACAGCTCCGCAAAGTCCTGCTGAAACAGCAGACCGAGCAGAGGGGAGATGATGTCGTTTACAAGCGAGGTCACGATCGCACTGAAAGCGGAGCCGACGATCACGCCGACTGCAAGGTCGATCACGTTGCCGCGCAGGGCGAACTCTTTGAATTCCGATAATAGTTTTTTCATAGGTGTTCCTCCGAGCGATTTATATTGGTATGGACGCTGCGGCCCCGGTTCCGCAGGCGGAACGGCCGGCGCGCCTGTGGTTTGCGCTTGTTCCGGTGCATCGGGCGCGCCGGGCGGCGCAGCCGCAGGCTGCGCACGGGGCCGCACCCCGGCTGCGTGTCCGCGTTACTTGATCTTCATCCAGGTATCCATGACCCACTTGGCGGGCAGAACGCGCGCCATGAACCGACGGAACCTGGTCGTAAAGCCGAGAATGGACAGGTCATGGCCTTTTGCACTGTCGGAGATGGCCTTTTTTACAACGTCCGCAGGCTCGTACATGGGTGAGAAGTGCTGACAGGTTTCGGGATTCTTCGTCCGCTTGGCGACCTCAAAGAACTCCGTCCGAACAAATCCGGGACACACGGCCGTAACACTGATGCCGCGCGGACGCAGCTCCACATTGAGCGCACGCGAGAAGTGGACGACGAATGCCTTTGTCGAAGCGTACAGGTTGAATTCCGGAAGCGGCTGGAATGCGGAAGCACTGCCGAGAAGAAGCACTCGGCTGCCGCGCTGCATGTACGGCAGGACCGCATAGGTCAAATGCACGCTTGCCCGTGCGTTGAGATCGATCATGCCGTCGATCTCGTCGGTGGTAAGATCCTGATAGGTCCCGAACTTGCCGAAGCCCGCGGCGTGGACAAAATAACGCACATCTGGTGCGGCTTTTGCGAGACGCTCCGAAAACACGGCTGCGGACGTGCGATCCAGAAGGTCGAGCGGGATACAGACCGCGGGAATGGGAAGCTCTTTTGCAATGGCTTCGAGCCGATCCATGCGCCGGGCAATGAGCCAGATCGCGTCAAGCCCCGGCAAGGCTCCGAGCTGCTTGGAAAATTCGCGGCCGATGCCGCTGGACGCGCCGGTCACGATGGCGATTCTTTCGTTCATTTCGATACCTCCGTGCTGAGAAGATCATGTGCGACGGGTGTGTAGAACATTTGACGCACGGTAAGGGGATCGTGCGTCTGACCAAGGATCCACATGAGCTTTGTCACAACGGCTTCCGTGGTCATGTCGTAAGCTTCCAGAATGTTCGGAAAGGATTTCAGCGCGTGGCCGACCTGATAAACGCCGATGTCGCTGCCTTCGAGCTGCACCTGCGTGGTCATCACGATCGTTTTTCCCGCTGCCGCCGCCCGGTTGATGCGCGGGAGGTATTCGTCGTTGCCGAGCTGCGGCAGACCTCCCACGCCATAGCTTTCGATGATGACCGCATCGCTGCGGCTGAGCAGAAAATCCAGCACCTCCGGATCCGTACCGGGGATGAGCTTGAGCAGCGCTACACGGTCGGAGAGCGTGCGGCAAAAACGCGGTGCGTCCGCGTGCGGCAGCGTAATGTAGGAGAGGATGCGGCCGTCTCGCACGGAAGCCAGTTCCGGGTAGTTGATGCTCATGAATGCGTCAAAACTCTTGCTGCGAACCTTTCTCGCACGCGTGCCGGGAATGACACGCCCGTCGAATACGATGACGACGCCCGAGGCGCATGCGCTCGACGCATAGGTGAAGCTTGCGTATAGATTCGTTCTGGAGTCTGTATTTTCCGTGTTCAGGGGCTTTTGCGAGCCGGTGATGACGATGGGCTTCGGACTGTCCTGCACGAGATAGGAGAGTGCCGCGGCCGTGTATGCCATGGTGTCCGTACCGTGGCAGACGACAAATCCGTCGTATCGATCATAATTCTGCTCGATGGCGGCCTCCATGAGCAGCCAATGCGAGGGCAGGATGTTCGTGCTGTCGATGTTGCACACCTGCAAGGCGTCCGCATGGCAAAGACGGGCGATCGACGGGATCGCGCCGAGGATCTCATCCGTACTGAGCTGCGGAACGAGACCGTCTGCGGTGCTGGCGGACGCGATGGTGCCGCCCGTGCCGAGCATCAGGATACGTTTCATACGTCGTCAAATTCCTTCTTGTAGCGTTCGATGAGCGTTTGATACCCGCCGGCCGCGTCCGTGAGCTTTGCAGCCTCTTCGGGCGTTAACGTATGCACGGCACGCGCAGGACTGCCGAGCAGCATCGTGTTGTCCGGAAACGACTTGCCCTCCGTTACGAGCGCGCCCGCGCCGACAAGACAATTCTTTCCGAGCACAGCGCCGTTCAAAACGATCGCGCCCATACCGATGAGCGAACCGTCGCCGATCGTGCAGCCGTGCAGGATCGCGCCGTGTCCCACGGTCACGTTTTTCCCGATGTGCACCGGGGAACCGTGGTCGGTATGTACGATCACGCCGTCCTGCAAATTGGAGCCGTCGCCGACGACGATCTCCGCCGTCTCCGCGCGCAGAACCGCATGGAAATAAACGCTGCAATGCCGTCCGATCCGAACATGGCCGACGAGGTCGGCATCCGGCGCAACGAACGCGGTCGGGTCTACCTCTGCATGATACTTCATTTGGTATGGCACCTCCCCTGCGACAGCAAACGGCGCCGCCGCACACTTATTATAGTTTGCGAAATGGCGCTTGTCCATGAGTTTCCAAAGGCGGATCGTATGCGACGCGGTCACTGGAGAATGTATTGCAGTTTGTAGTGCTCCGGAAGGAAGTAGAACTTGCAGCGCGCAAGCGGCGTATGGTTTGCATGATACAGGATGGATTCAATCAGGATGAGAGGTTTTCCCTCGGCGACCTCCAAAAACTCCACCTCGATCTCGTTTGCAAAGATGAGCTTTATGACCAGCGTTTGCCGCGCCGCGGCGTCGTAGAGCTTCGTATTCAGCAGCTCGTGGATGGAGGCGTCCTCGGCCACGGAAACGTCAAGCTCGGAGAGCACACGCGTCGGGATCTGCACAAACGAATAACCAACGACCGTGCCGCCCGCACGGTAGATGAGGTCGCTTGCAAGCAGGATCTCGCTCTTGGAGAGACCGAGACGGCTTCTTGCAATGTCTGTGGGCGTCGCATAGTTGTATCGCACCTCCACGTCATCCACCATATCCGTACACAGCGTCGTCATGGGATTGAAAATGCGCTTTGTGATCGCTTTGTCCGTGCGCTCTGCGACGACGGTTCCGCGGCCGCGGGATTTGATAATCAACCCGTCCTCGCTGAGAATGGCCAGCGCCTGCCGGAGCGTGTTGCGGCTCACGTTATACTTCTCTGCGAGCTGCTGTTCGCCGGGCAAAACGCCGCCTTCGGGATATACACCGTCCATGATGTCCGAATACAGAGAATTATAAATACTGACGTAGGACGGAACGTGGCTGCTGTACAACTTGCTTTGCATAAGACCCCTCGATTAGTACGACTTGATTACTTGTATACGATATTAGCACAAGTTGAACATTTGGACAAGCGGAAATTTGGACGCACTCTCAAAAATACCGAGAAATGCGCCAGAAAATTTTGAAGGAAAACCGCCGGAAAACGGGGGATTGCGGGAAGGACGCGCCCACAAATGCGGTTGACAGTCACAGCGGCGGGTGCTATACTTGTACAAGTAATTGAACAAGTGCTTGTATGATCGTCTCTGAACCCTGCACAGCGGCGTCCGGGGTGGGCGTCGGAACGGAACAACCGTTGCTAACAAAAACAGGAGGTAACAAACATGGAAAAACTCAAGAAGAAGAGCGTGGGCTCGCTGCTGGTCGGCGAGTGGAACACCAAGACCATCGTTGCGGTCGCAATCGGTGCGGCGCTGTACGGCGTGCTGATGGTGTACGGGGGCATCCCGATCTTCACGAACACCAGCCTTTCGAGCGCCATGATCATTCCCGTGGTCGTCGGCGGTCTGTTCGGACCCCTGCCGGCACTGCTGAGCTGCGGCGTCGGCAACGTGATCGCGGACCTCATCGGCGGTTGGGGCATGTGGTTTGACTGGTCGATCGGCAACGCCGTGATGGGCTTCTGCGTTGGTCTGCTGCCGATCTACGGCGCACGCATCAAGGAAGGCGTATTCACCGTGAAGCAGGCGATCCTCTATGCGGTCTGCTGCATTCTCGGCAATATGGTCGCGTTTGGCGTCATCACGCCCGTGTTCTCCTACCTGCTCTACGCTTCCGACCTGAACGTCACCTTCCTGCAGGCGTTCGCTGCGACGCTCGGCAATTCCGCGGTGCTCGTGATCATTGGCATCCCGGTGCTCTTGATCCTTGCAAAGCGCTATAAGGCAAGAACGAACCTGACGGAAGATCAGTCGGATCAGTATTAATCAAGCGATACAAACCGTATTCGGAGACTTCTAAATGAAAGAGACCATCATCAAGTTTGAAAACTTCGGTTTTCAGTACAAGGTGCAGCAGAAGCCGACGCTCTATGATATCAATCTCGAGATCCATAAGGGCGAAAAAGTGCTCATTCTCGGCGGCTCCGGCAGCGGAAAATCGACGTTGGTCAATTGCATCAACGGGCTTATCCCGTTTTCAAACGAAGGAACGATCACGGGCTCGCTGACCGTGATGGGGAGGGAAACGAAAGACCTGTCCATCTACGAGCTCAGCAAGTCCGTGGGAACGGTATTGCAGGACAGCGACGCACAATTCGTCGGTCTATCCGTGGCGGAGGACATCGCCTTTGCCATGGAAAACGAAGCAAGACCCCGCAGCGAAATGGTGCCGATCGTGCAAAAGCATGCGGCGACCACGGGAATGCAGGACTTCCTTGCGGCGGTGCCGTTTGATCTTTCCGGTGGTCAAAAACAAAAGGTGGCGATCGCGGGCGTGCTCGGCAGTAATGTCAGCGTTCTGATATTCGACGAGCCGCTCGCGGCGCTCGATCCTCAGATGGGCGAGACGGCCGTTGAGCTCATCGACGATTTGGCGCGGGACGAAGAACGCACGATCCTCATCATCGAACATCGGCTCGAGGATGTGCTGCATCGGCGCGTTGATCGCATCGTCCTCATGTCGGAGGGGCGCATCGTTGCGGACACCACGCCGGACGAGCTGCTCAGAAGCGAACTGTTGCAAAAGAACGGCATTCGCGAGCCGCTCTATATCACGGCGATGAAATACGCAGGCTGCTCGCTCGAGGGCAACAAAAACCTCTGCGACATCCATTCCCTGACGTTTTCGGAAGAAAACGCGGCCAAGCTGAGAACGTTTTTTTCCGAAACGACGGAGCCGGACCCACAGCCGGACGGCGATGAGGTCATCCGCTTCAGTCATGTCAGCTATTCTTACGAGCCGGGCAAACGGGTCGTGAACGACGTCTCCTTTGTCGTCCATCGCGGCGAGCGTATCGCGGTCGTCGGAAGGAACGGCGCAGGGAAATCGACCGTTGCGCGGCTGATCTGCGGCGTCGGAAGACCGGAAGAGGGAACGATCGAGATTGACGGGCAGAACAGCAAGTCCATGTCGATCAAGGAGATCGGCGAGCGTGTCGGCTACGTCATGCAGAACCCGAACCAGATGATTATCAAGGACACGATCAAGAACGAGGTCGAATACGCCCTGACTATCCGCAATGTCCCGCGGGAAGAACTCGTGCGCCGCGCAACGAACGCGCTGAACGCATGCAGCCTTTTCCCGATGCGCAACTGGCCGGTGGATACGGTCAGCTACGGACAGAAAAAGAGGATCACCGTGGCCTCCATTCTGGTGCTCGAACCGGACGTGCTCATACTTGACGAGCCTTCGGCGGGACAGGATTATCGGAGTTACACGGAGATCATGAAGTTCATCGACGTACTCAATCATGAGTACGGAAAAACGATCCTGTTCATCACGCACGATATGCACCTTGCGCTTGAGAATACGGATCGCGCGCTGGTGTTCTCCGACAGCCGCCTGGTCGCGGATGAGAGCGTTTCTGCGGTGCTCGCGGACGATACGCTCATTCGGGAGGCCAGCCTCAAGCAAACGTCGCTGTATACACTGGCACAGAAGCTTTCGCTTTCGCCCGAGCAGGTCACGCGCCGCTTTATCGAGCACGAAAGGAAGGTGAGAGTCGGTGAATAATCGGCTGGTAATCAACTTCATTCCCGGCAGTACGCCGCTGCATAAGATGACGGGCGGGACGAAGCTCATGCTGTTCATCCTGTTCACGGTCGCCATCATCGCCACATTCGATGTTCGCGTGATCGTTCCGCTCATGGCGTTCCCGATCGCTGCGATCGTTTCCATGAAGCCGAACTATAAGCCGCTTCGTTTCATGCTCATTTTCATGTTCGTGACAACGGGCGTCATCGGCACGCTGTTTCTGCTCCTGATCTCGCCGGATGTGGGACTGACGCACACCGGAGGAAAAACCATTATCTGGCAGGCTTCAGAGAATCTGTATTTGGTAAGGGAGACGCTCTGGTACGCGCTCGTGACGTTTTTGAAACGTTTAGCGTCCTTCCTCGTCGTGATCGCATTCGTGCTGATGACGACGCCGTCGGAGTTTGCCTCCGGACTTGCGTTTCTGCACGTTCCGTATAAGGTCTGTACGATTGTGTCGCTTGCGTACCGCACGATCCCGGATATTGCGCGCCGGTTTATCGACATCCGCAATAGTATGCAGATGCGCGGCGTAGAGCTCAGTAAAAAAGCCTCGGTCGGGAAACGGCTGAAAGCCACTGCCGCACTGCTCGTGCCGCTCATCATTTCCTCGTTCGGCAAGGTGGAGAGCATTGCAAACGCCATGGACCTGCGCGGCTACGGCCGTTTGAAAAAGCGTACATGGTATGCCGAACATGAACTTACGAAAGCTGACAGGATTGCCAGGACGTTCTCTGCAGTGTTCGCCGCTGTCATTCTGTTTTATGTCATATATACGAAGATCATCCATCCGTACCCGGTGACCATGTGGTGTCCGTTTGTTCATGTTGACGACATCGTAAAGGTCAACCCGTTGGATACGTTGTTCTTCATGAAGTGGTTCAGCTAAGAGAAACCGGCGGTTGAAAGGGCCGCGCACGGAAGCCCGGCGCTGCTTGACCGATGTGCTGCAAAAATGGCTGCGCTTGTTTTCCTGTACCCGAAAACGGAGAAAACGACGCAGATCCCCGCGCTTTGCAATGCGAAAAACAGGTAACGGGACTCGAACCCGTGACCGCGCGCAATGGCCGCAGATTGGGGACCGCCGACTGCAGAACACGCGAAAACGACAAATACAGTCAAAACGTATTGATGAAAGGATTTAAGAATATGAAACACGCAGTCGTTATGCAGACAGACTTTGGTACAGATAATCTTTCCGTTTCCACCATGAAGGGCGTTTGCCGGCAGATCTGCCCGGAGCTTGATCTGTTCGACAGCACCCATGCGATCCGAACCTTCGACGTGCTCGCGGCGTCGGACGCGCTTGTTTATACAATCCCGTTCTGGCCGGAGGAGACGGTGTTCGTTTCCGTTGTCGACCCCGGCGTCGGAACGGCGAGAAAGTCCTGCGTTGCCAAGCTGAAAAATGGCTCCTATATCGTGACGCCCGACAACGGCACGCTCACGTATGTGAAGGAACAGATCGGAATCGTGGCCGTGCGCGAGATCGACGAAACCGTCAATCGCTACCCCACGACGCGCGATGTGCATATCTTCCATGGACGCGACGTGTATGCCTATTGCGCGGGCCGTCTTGCGGCGGGCGTGATCGACTTTGAGGGCGTTGGCCCGGAATACCCCGTGGAGGAGATCGTCATGGCGCCGTACATTCATCCGGAATGCAGCAACGGCGTGCTCACAGGCATGCTGAACGAGGCGACGGAGCACTTCGGACTGGTCGGCACGAACATCCCCTTCCGCTGGCTCGCGGAAAACGACATGGTCTACGGCGACAAGGTGCATGTCACGCTCGAAAACGACGGCAAGACGGTGCTCGACGAGATCCTGCCGCTTGAAAAGAGCTTTGGCTTTGTGCCGCTCAAGGCAGCGTTTGTGTTTAGTTCGGAAACCAGCACGGTCATGCTCGCAAAGAACCAGGGCAACCTTGTAAAAGATCTTGGCCTTGACTACGGCCCGAGCTGGAAAATCACGCTGAAAAAGGCGTAAGGAGGACATATGCAGCAGTCAGTCATTGCGATTTTGACCGACTACGGCACGCGTGACGGCCGCGCGGCAAAGCTCATCGGTGCAGTCAAGCGTGCAGAGGAGACGCTGGATGTTTGTCTTGCCGTAAATAATTTCCCGGCAGGCGATGTGCCGGGCGCGGCTGCAACGCTGCATGGGTTTCTCGGCTATTTTCCGGCGCGGACGGTCACGGCCGCGCTGATCGGCGAAACGGACGGGAAGGGGAGACCCTTTCCGCCCATTGCGGCGAAAGCGCCGGATGGCAAGGTGTTTCTCGTGCCGAACAACGGATTGCTTACCGTGTGGGAGCAGACGCACGGCATCGCGGCGCTTCGCCGCATTGACGCGGTCGACTGCCCGGTCGGCGCGAATCTGTATGCGTATACCGCGGGCCTTCTGGCAAGCGGGATTCTCCGATTCGAGGCGGTTGGCGGCGAGATGGAGCCGGAACAGCTCGTCCGCTTTGACAGCGCGCCTGTCCGCGTGGAGGCAGGGCGCGTGCAGTGCGGCATCCAGAGCGTTGTCGCGGCCTTCGGCAATCTGAATCTCAACATCACGATAGACCGATTCTTAGAAAGCGGCATCCGGCCGGGCGATAGGATCCGGCTCACTGTGACGTATGGAGAAACGGCAGTGTTCGACGGCAGGCTCCGTTATGAGCGCACGTTCGGCTGTGTGCCGGAGGGCGCGCCGGTGCTGTTCAACGGCAGCAGCGACTTTATGGGACTGGGGTGCAATCAGACGAGCTTTGCGGGACGCTACCTTGCGCCGCTGCTGCGGAAAGAGACTGCGATGGCGGACTATGCCGTTCGCATCGAACGTGAAGAACAATAAGATGGGAGGAATCGGACAATGAAAAAACCGAGCATCGTTTTGCAGACGGATTTTGGCCTCACCACGGGCTTTGTCAGCTCTATGTACGGCGTGATCAAGATGGTGGACGACGATCTGTATATCAGCGACCTGAACCATGAGATCCGGCCGTTTGATATGCGGCAGGGCGCGTTCCTGCTCGCGGATACGATACCCTATTGGCGTCCCGGAACGATCTTCGTGTCCGTTGTCGATCCGGGCGTAGGGACGGCGCGCCGCGCGTGCGTTGCAAAGCTCAAAAACGGCAGCTATATCGTAACGCCCGATAACGGAACGCTGACCGCTATGATCGATGAGGTCGAGGCTGTGCGCGAGATCGACGAGACTGTGAACCGGCTGCGGGGTAGCGAAAAGGCCGGCACGTTCCATGGACGGGACATCTTCGCGTATACGGCTGCGCGGTTGGCGTCCGGCGTCATCGACTATGCGGGCGTCGGGCCGGAGTATCCAAAGAGCGAGATCGTCCTGTTCCATACGGAAAAGGGGACGGTCGCCCCCGGACGCGCGGACGGCGCGATCGCGGGAAGCCTGAAGCATTTCGGCGGCATCTCGACGAATATCACCGTCGATGACTTTGAAAAGACCGGCATCGTTTACGGCGATCATGCGCGCGTCACAGTGGAAAAGGACGGACATGTTTACTTTGACGAGGACGTGCTGTATCACCGCTCCTTCGGGTATGTCGGCGTTGGCGAGCCGATCCTGTACAATGGAAGCACGAGCCCATACATTGCGCTCAGCCTGAACCAGAGAAGCTTTTCCGCAAAGTACTTGCCGCATATTTATGACGTCGGAGAAAACTTTGAGGATTACAAAGTGACCATCGTGAAGCTGTGAGGAGGGAGAGAGGAATGAAACCCTGTATTGTCATGCAGACGGACTTCGGCATGGGCGGCGGCGCAATGTTCGGCGTCTGCAAGTGCATCGATCCGGAGCTGCAGCTCTATGACATGGCGCACACGCTGCCGAAGTTCAATGTGGAGAAGGCCTCGTCCTCGCTGCGAAACGCGATCATCTATTGGCCGAAGGGAACGGTCTTCGTGTCCGTTGTCGATCCGGGCGTAGGCACATCGCGCCGGGCATCGGTCGCAAAGACCAAAAACGGCTATTATATCGTGACGCCGGACAACGGCTCTCTCACCGGCGTGCTGAACGAGTACGGCATTGAGGAAATCCGTGAGATCGACGAGACGGTGAACCGCCTGAAGGGAACGGAAAAAACGAGCATTTTTCACGGGCGCGACCTGTTTGCATATTGTGCGGCAAAGCTGGCGGCGGGCGTGATCGACTATGCGGGCGTCGGCCCGGCTTACCCGGTGAGCGAGATCGTGACGTTCAAGATCCCGGCATCCTCTGCGGGGCCGAATGAGGCGCATGGCTGTGTAACGGAGCTTATGGATACCTTTGGCAACCTTGAAACGAATATCCGGATCGATCAGTTTGAATCGACCGGGATCAGGCAGGGCGAGCATGTGCGTGTCAAAATCTGCCATAACGGCGCGACGGTCTTTGATAAACCGATCCTGTATCACCGTTCGTTCGGATACGCAAAGCCCGGTGAGGAGATCTTGTATAACAGTTCCACGGGTTTTATGGGGATCGCTATGAACCAGCAGGATTTTGCACGTACATACGGCGTGGACGGCGGTTCCGCATGGTCGCTCGACATTACAAAGGAGTGAAAGGATGAAACAGCACTCCATTGTGGTTTTATCCGATTTCGGAGAGGGCGGCGGCGCGGCGGCGCTGACCGGCATTGTAAAGCGGGTGGAACCGCGACTGCAGGTCTACACGCTCACGAACGAGGCGCCGCGTTTTGATGTTGCGGCGGCGTCAGAACTGCTGTCCGACCAGCTTTCCGCGTGGCCGGAGGGAACGGTCTTTGTATGCGCGGTCGATCCGGGGGCGGGCTCCGGGGAACGCGTTGTGGCGGTGTATACCGCAGACGAATACTATATTATCGCTCCGGATAACGGCTGTCTGGACGATACGATACGGGAACACGGCATAGCCGGCGTGCGGGATCTTCGGGAGATGAACGAAATGTACTGCGCCCTGGAGTCCGGCGGACCGAGCCACGGGCGCAATCTTGCCTACTGCGCGGCGCAGCTGGCGTGCGGGGCGAGGAGCTTTACGGCGATGGGCGAGGCATTTCCGGCGGACGGGCTGACACGCCTTTCGGAGTGAACGGCAGAAATAGAAGTAGCGGAGCATACAAAATTCGAGCGGCACGTATCTGTGCCGCTCGATTGCGTTTTCTATGATGTTCGAGAAACCCGCATCCTGTGAGGACGGTAAGGGCAAGCCGGGACAGCCGCCTATTCGGGATCAGAGCGAAAGGAGCTGCGATGCGGTCCTTTGTTACAGGATCTCCATTTGTCCGCAGGCAATGCGGCGGCCGGACTTTCGATCGAAGAGCAGGATGTCATTGCCCGTAAATGCGAGCTTGACCGCCGTGCCGATGGCAAAGAGCGAGCTTCCGAACGCCACGCTGGTGAGAAGGTACTCGCCGACGCGGATCTTCAGGGTGGACTCCATGCCGGTGGGCATAGCGCCATAGATCTCGCCGGGGAGATTGCCGTCCTCGGTGATGACGACAAATTCGGGTCGGATGCCGAGTACAAAGTCACCATCCGTCAAAACGGGTTCTTCGAGCAGCGCGTCGTCGTCCTCGACGACCTTCGCGATATGGCAATGGAACACTTCATCCTTGTTGCTTTTTTCAACATAGCCTTTCTGTTTTGCGCGGGCTGCACGCGCGGCAGCCTCGTTTGCAGCGGCCTCGTCGCGGGCGCGGAACCAGGCGGGCAGATCGAGCGCCTCGTTTGCGATGAACTTCGCTTCGACGTCGTTCAAAAGCCGGATCCGAATGCTGCCGTCGGCGGATTGCTCGCCATGCGCGTTGATAAAGTTGATCGCGGGATTGCCGACAAAATCCGCGACAAAGAGGTTCTCCGGCGCGCCGTAGACCGTGAGCGGCGGAGCGTACTGCTGGAGCACGCCGTTGTCGATGAGACAGATACGTGTTGCAAGCGTCATGGCCTCCATCTGGTCATGCGTGACGTATACAAAGGTGCTCCCGGTTTCGAGATGCAGACGCTGCAATTCATAGCGCATTTCCAGGCGGAGCTTTGCATCGAGGTTCGAGAGCGGCTCATCCATGAAGAGCACGGTCGGTTCCGGCGCAAGCGTTCTTGCGATGGCGACGCGCTGCTGCTGGCCGCCGGAAAGCTCGGCGGGGTAGCGATCCATGAACATGCTGATCTTGACGATGCGCGATACGCGGCGCACGGAAAGATCGATCTCTTCGCGGGTGAGCTTGCGCATCTCGGTCACGGTCTTGCCGTTCTTTGTGAACTCGAAATCCGCGTTGAGCGCAAAACCCTTCGCTTTGGCCACGGCCTGCGCTGCGGTGAGCTTTGCTTTCAGTTTCTCGGTCAGCTCTTTTGCGCGTGCGCCGGGATCCTTTGCGCTCTGAAGATCAAAGCGGTACAGCTCTTTTGCCGTGAACATGGAGATGGTATAGGCGTCGATCAGCTTGATGTACGCCTTCTTCTGATCAAGCGTCCCCTTCTTCGTGCGGCAGTCCTCGATTTGACGAATGATGTCCTCGGGCGTTTTCAGAAGCTCGATGAGACGCGCGGTGTTTTTTGCCTCAAAGTCGATCCGCGGCATCTCGCTCTTGATGTTGCTAAGGCCGAAAGCGATATTGTCGTAGACCGTCATGTTCGGCCAGAGCGCATAGTTCTGGAACAGGAAGCCGACTTTGCGCTTGTTCGGCGGGATGTTGATGCCGAGCTCGCTGTCGAACACGACCGTGTCGCCGATCTCGATACGGCCGCTCGTGGGGGTCTCAAGACCCGCGATCATGCGCAGCGTTGTCGTCTTGCCGCAGCCCGACGGGCCGAGCAGGGTGACGAAAGCGGCGTCATCGATGGACAGGTTCAGATCCTCGACCGCATAAAAGCCGCCCCAGCGCTTGTTTACATGTTTGAGTTCGATCTTCGGCATGGCAAGTTAACCTCCAATTCCTTTGTCAAGGCTTGCGCCCGTGACCTTGTTCACGAGTGCGTTGCAGATGAGTATGGTCACGATCAGGATCAGGTTGATACCGCTCGAGAAAGCGTAAAGACCCATCTCGTCAAAGTAGTCCAGTGTTGTGGAAAGGATGAAGCCCTGTACGCAGAGCAGGATGAACAGCGACAGTTCGCGCAGGCAGGTCATAAACGGCAGCAGATAGCCGCTGATGATCGAAGTCTTCTGGATCGGGATGATGATGCGCGTCATGCGCTTGATCCAGGGGATGTCCTGTATGATCGCCGCCTCCTCGATCTCGCCGCTCAGCTGGAGCATGGAGTTCAGAGAGCTTCTGCTTGCGAACGGAATGTACTTTACAGTGCCGACGATGATCAGCAGCGCATAGGTGTTGAACAGGTTGATGTATTGGTTCGAGAACAGGATAAAGAACGCGACGCCCACCGCGATCGACGGCATAAGGTAGGGCAAAAACGCAACGCTGTTGACGTAGTTTGCCCAGCGGCTCCGGCGATTCTTTGAAACGGCGTAGCCGATGAGCGTTCCGATCGTGCCGGCGGCCAGTGCGCAGCAGACGGCGACGAGGATCGTGCCGCCGTAGGCGCGCCAGATCGTGTCGTTATAGAGAATGCCCTGCTGACCGTACATGCCGTTCTCGGTGATGTTCTCGTTCGTGATCCACCACTTTGTCGTCAAATTGTTGACGTTGCCGGTGTAGAGGAAGCTGTAGTCGCCGGGGTTCGGCAGGAACGTCTCAAAGGCAAAGGATACGATCGGGAAAATGCTCGTGAAGAAGGTGACGACGATGAGAATGATCGCGATCACATATTTGCCGGAGCGTCCCAGATTGAATTTTGACGTCTGACCGGATTTGCCCGTGACGGTCGTATAGCTCTTGCGGCTCTTGACGCTCGCCTGGTTCAGGAGCAGGATGAGCACGCCGAAGATCATCATAAGGATCGCAAGAATGCTCGCTTCGCCCGTGTACTTCGAGTTCATGGAGATATACTTCGTCGAAAGCGTTGCAAGGTTCAGGTAATGCGGGACGGGATAGCTGCCCATCGCGCTGCCGAACACAAGCAGGATCGTCGAAAGAATGGCGGGCTTGATCATGGGGAGCGTGACCTTGAACATCGTTTTCCAGCGCGGCGTATCGAGGATCGTCGCCGCTTCCTCAAGGTTTGCGTCCATGTTGCGGAAGATGCCGCCGATCAGGATGTAGGCAAAGGGCGCATAGTGCAGACCGAGCACCATGGCGCTCGGGAACAGGCCCTTGCACCACCAGATCGGCATCGTAAGATGGAACACCGAAGCGAGCAGGCCGTTCGACGTACCGGTCACAACATTGCTGTTGAACAGGTTCTGCCAGACGACGGCGAGCGTCCATTGCGGCATGATATACGGAAAAATAAAGATGGAGCTGAGATATTTTCTGAATTTCAGGTTCGTTCTCGTGATGAGAAAGGCGAACACGCCGCCGAACAGGATCGAGATGACGCAGGACAGCACCGAAAGCAGAACGGTGTTGAGAAGCGGCGTCCACAGGTTGGTTTTTGCGAGCCTGCTCGTGAAAAGATCGACGTAGTTGATGAGGGTATAGCCGGACGACATCCCGGTGAGGTGCTCGTCGATCGTGCCGGGGTGAATGATGAGCGTATCCCGGACGATTGCAACGATGGGCGCGACGGTCGTGACCGTCAGCACGATGCCCATAAGCAGAAGGACGACGTTTTGCGGCTTCGCGAAATAGGTTTTGAGCTTGTTCAGACGGATCTGCCATTTGCTCGGTTTTTTGGCTGTACGCTGCATGAATGACCTCCCATGCCGTGAAGCGACGTTCAAGAAGAGAATAGGAATGTGGAACGCGGATCGGGAGATGCGGCAGGGAAAGCGTCCGATCCGGAGCGCGCCGTTCAAGGCGCTGCAAATTGTGGGAGCAGCCCGGCATCCGGGCGCACAAGATCATGCGCCCGGACAAAACGGGAATAACGATTTGAAATTCGGACAGAACCGAACTTAGCCCGCCGTGTACTTGGTCAGCATCTCGATCCAGCTGCCGACGGTGAATGCGACGGATGCGCAGTATTCGGGATCCTCGATGACGAGCTCGCCCTGGTTCTTCCACCAGTCGAAGCCGCGGTCGTTCTTGCAGTCAAAGACGTTAACGCCGTTCTCGTCATAGCCGCCCTTGCTGTGGCCGTACTTTTCCTCGGTCGCGGCAGCGACTTCGGGATTGGAGGAATAACCGCCCATGTCCTTGCCCCATGCGCTGAAACCGTCAGCGGTGCAGGTCATGTAAGCGATGAACGCGCAAGCGGTCCACGGGAGCGGGCTGTTGTCCGTCACGAACAGGTAATGGCAGTAGCCATAGCCACCGATGCCGGTGTAGCCGTCCTGGTAGGCGGCGACGGTGATGTTGTTCTTCGACACGGAGTCGGATTCCTCGACGGAACGGAGCTTCGAGTAGACCAGCAGGCCGAACTGATCGGTCGCGGACTTGTCAACGAGCGTGTTGCAGATCGGGCCGTCGTCGGTCTGCGCGTTGTAGCTCTCGACCCACAGCTTGATCCAGGCAAGCGCGTATGCGCCGTCAGCACCGAGACCGAGGTCTGCAGCGTCTGCTGCCATCGCGTCGATGACGGGCTTGAAGTAGGCCTGCTTGTCAGCGTCGAGCTTGTCGTAAGCAGCCTTCAGGTATCCGGCATAGGTATCCTCGGTCAGCATGTAGAGGAAGTTCTTGCCGACGATCTCGGAGTCGATATCCATGTACAGACCATGCTCGCCTTCCGCCACGAAATCCCAGCAGTTGGTGTAGGTCTTGGAACCGGTGTTGTTGAACATGAAGACCTTATTCAGCGTCTGCAGCGGCAGATAGCCTTCATATGCATCCGCGGTCGTACCGTTGGCGTTTGCCCAATCGAGCGGCACAAAGGTGTCGAGGATGCCGGTCTTGACCATCTTGCTCTCGATCTGATTGCCGTCCTGAATGAGGGTCATCGCATAGGTGCCGACGTTCTTCAGGGAATCTGCGGTAAGCTGATCGAAGATCTTGTTGTTCTTCGGCTGCTGCCAATCGAACTCCATGGTGTAGTTCGGGTCGATGCTCTGCAAATACTCAATGAAGAGCGGCAGAGCGGACTTGCCGCGGCTGGAGTTGCCGACGCCGTAGAACGTAGCGCCGTTCGACTCTTCGATCGCCTTCTTGGCAAGCTCTTCCAGGGTCATGCCCTCGGCTTCCTTGATGATCTTCTGCGTCTCGGTGAGGTTCTCCTCCGCGACGGGTTCTTCGGCTACCGGCACGGCTGCTTCTTCAGCGCCGGTCGGAACTTCGGGCGCGGTGGACTCAGCGGGCTTGGCCGAGCATGCTACGAGGCTCAGAACCATAGCAAGAGCCATCATGAACGCGATGCACTTTTTCATTCTGTTTTCCTCCTGATGTGATTTGTTGGGCGGAGACCCCGCCCGGATACCATCATTCTACAGGATGGAACGAGCGGAAAGACAGGGGACAATTCTGTCATTATTATGAAAAAGCGGATATTTCCAAACAAATTCGCTGCGGAAGCGGCGGCGCGTATGGTATACTCAAATCATATGAATAACCGACGGCATACAGGGGGAGGAATACCATGCAAAACCGGGAAGTCGTACTGCTCAGCGATCTGGATGCGACGCTGTTTTCAAGCGACGGCAGCATTTCGGACGGAAACCGCAGGGCGATCGCGGCGTTTGTTCGGGATGGCGGCCTGTTTGGCGTCGCGACGGGGCGCGCCGTGGAAAATGCGGTCCGCTATCTCCCCGGCGTTCCGCTGAATGCGCCGTCGGTGCTGCTCAACGGTGCGGCGGTTTACAATTATGAAACGAAGCGATACGGACAGTGCAGCTATCTTGACCATGCGGCTGCGTTCCGCGTGATCGCGTGGTGCAGAGAGCACGCGCCGCAGCTTGATATTCAGGTCTACACGCGGGACGGCATCAACTACGTTACGCAGGAGGAAACGGCGAACGGACCCTATCTCGCCATTCATCGCCCATACAGATTTTGTACGGCGGAGTCGCTTCTTTCGGACGACTGGTTCAAAATGCTGATCTTCGGCGAGGAAAAAGCGCAGGCCGGCGCACAGCGCATGATCCGTGAACAGGAACTCGATCGGGCGTTCGCGCTCACGCTCGGTACAACGGATATTGTAAAGGACGCAAAATACTTCGAACTGCTGCCCGCGGGCGTTGACAAGGGAACGGGCGTTCGCGCGATCCGGGCGTTGCCGGAAGTGGCGGGACGCAGGATCCTCTGCATCGGCGATTATTGGAACGATGCGGCGATGCTGCAGGAAGCGGATATCGCGTTTGCGCCGGACAACGCGATCGACGAGATCAAAGCGGTCGCGGATCATATCGTGCCGGACAACAATTCCGACGCGCTTGCGCATGTCATTTTCGATTGGATCCCGAAGCTCTGACGGGACCGTAATCTCGCTTAGGAACGGATCTTCACATTGCCGCGGGCAACGACTTGTTCGCTACACACAAACGGATCCCCAAATACGAAAATAAGGATGGAAAACCGATGAAACGGTGGCGTTTCCCGTTCGCTTCAGCGCTTGCCGCCCTGCTCCTGCTCGCAGGGACTGTCGGCTGCGCCGAATCCGGCGAGACTTATGCCGCGTTCGCGCCGGAGGAAAGCGACAGGCTCGTGGTGTATACCTCGCACAAGCCGGAGGTTTACGGCCCCATCGTGGAAGAGTTTGAAAGCCGTACCGGCATCTGGGTGGCGGTCGAGACCGGAGGAACGAACGAGCTGCTCGCGCGGATCGAAAAGGAAGCGGACGCGCCCGTCTGCGACATTATGTTCGGCGGCGGCGTGGAGAGCCTGGAATCCTACAAGGCGTGCTTTGACGTCTATGAAAGCGCGGAAGAACCGTATTTGCTGCGAAACTGCCGCTCTAAGGATCATACCTGGGCGCCGTTTACAACGCTGCCGTTTGTCCTGATCTATAACAAAAAACTGGTGTCCGCAAAAGCGTTGAGCGGTTGGAGCGATCTGGTAGACCCGAAGTGGAAGGGGCGCATCGCGTTCGCGGACCCTGCAAATTCCGGTTCGAGCTATACCGCGCTTGCAACGCTTTGCCAAGTGCTGCCCGGCACGACGGAAGAAGTGCTCGCCCGTTTTGCGGAGAACCTTGACGGCAGACAGTGCGCGGGTTCAGGAGACGTTGTGGATGCTGTTGCGGACGGAACGCTGCCCATCGGCGTTACGCTTGAAGAGACGGCGCTCAAGCGGATCGAGGCCGGAGAGGACATTGAGCTTTTGTATCCAGTCGAAGGCACGAGCGCCGTACCGGACGGGACCGCGATCATCAAGGGCGCGCCCCATGCGGACAATGCCAGGCGTTTTCTGGATTTTGTGATCGGCGCGGATGTGCAGAAGCGCGTGGATGCTTTCTGCCGCCGCTCCGTGCGAACGGATGTACAGCCCTCCGAACGGTTGATCGCGCAGACGGAACTGAAGCTGATTGATTACAATTTGACATGGGCGAGCGCCTCGCATGACGCGATCCTTTTGCGTTGGACGGAGCTGACCGGAAACGGGGGCGGCGCATGAGGAATCGAATGCATCTCACATTTCGCAGAAAGCTGTTTCTTTCCATGCTGCTGCTGACCGTGATCCCGCTCATGGTTTGCAGCGTGCTTCTGAATGTCGTGTTCCGCACGAGGATGACGGACACTGCGGCGCAGGAAGCGGAGGCAATGCTCGGCGCAACGGCGGATTCGCTGGGAGGCTTGCTCCGCGCTGCGGAACAGGTGGGCGATACGCTTGCGGGCAACGCGTTTGTCGCGGACGAATTGAAAAACGGCGCCGCGTTCCGTCAGCAGATCTATTCTGCACTGTACGATGCGACGGAAGGGCTGCGCGGGCTCATGCAGTTCGACCTTTACGATGCGGCGGGAACGCTGCGCTATTCCACGTCTGGACGGGCGGCGCAGTCTCTGCCGACGGATTGGGGGATCCTGTATGCCGCGCAGGCGGAACCGGATGCGCTCGTGCTGCGTCCGTTTGACGGCGCGCAGGCGGGAAACGGCTTGTACACGGCGCGGCTTCTCCGCAGAAGCAGCGGAGAAACGGCGGGCTTTTTTGTGGGCAGCATCACAGAGGACGGTCTTTCGGAGCTGCTGCACGGCAGCTTCGGCGCACAGAATACGCTTCTGGTGCTGGATGCACGATGGCGTCCCGTTTTCTGTTCTCATGCTGCGGAGACGGAGCGGCTGTCGGAAGCACTGCGCGCCATGCTGCTGCAGGGAACGCCGTTCTACTCCGACGATTACAGCTTTGCGATCCGGCAGGAGCAGGACAGCGGCTTGTTCATCGTGCTGCGTCAGCCAAAGGTCGTCACGCGGGAAACGCTGGGGCTGCTCTGGTCGGTCACGGCAGGACTCGTGTTTGCGGCCGTGATCCTCTGCGTCGCAGTTTCTCTCGGGCTGAGCAGGCAGCTTTCCGAGCCGATCGGCAGATTGAACGAGGCCATTGCCGCAGTCGAGCTTGGGAGCCTCGATACCCGCGTTCGGCTCAACAGCCGGGACGAGCTCGGACAACTCGCGGACAATTTTAACCGTATGGTGCAGCGGCTCAAGACCTATATGGACCGGCTCGTCAAGGGGCAGCGCGATCTCGACGAGGCGCAGATCCGCATGATGCAGGCGCAGCTCAACCCGCATTTTCTCTGCAACACACTCGATACCATGAAGTGGATCGGGAAAATGCACGGCGTGCCGGAGATCTCGAAAATGGCCACGGATCTTGCCGATATTCTGCGCTCCAGCATTTCGACGAAGGAATTTGTTTCGCTGTATGAGGAGCTTGAACTACTCATGCGCTATATCAGCATTCAACGGATCCGCTTTCCGGGCAGATTCACCTATACGGTGACGGGATGCGAACCGTACCTCGACTGCAAGATCCCAAAGCTCATCCTACAGCCGCTTGTGGAGAACGCGATCCTGCACGGGCTGAACGACCGCGAAAACGGCAACATTTCCGTAACGGTCGGAGAGACGGAGCGCGGAGAGCTTTACATCTCGGTCTCGGACGACGGCTGCGGACTCCCGGAGGATATGCTGCGCGCGTTTCAAAGCCAGGGGCCGGGCAGCGACGGACACCTCGGACTGTACAATGTAAACGTGATTCTGAAAAAGTATTATGGCGCGGATTACGGTCTGCGATTTGCAAACGGTGCGGAATGCGGCGCCGTTGTCACGGCCGTACTGCCCATGCAAAGGAGAGAGCCGACATGCTGAAGGTGCTGATCGTAGAGGACGAACCCTATGTCCGCAAGGGCATCGTGCTTTCTGTGGACTGGACCGCGCTCGACTGCTTTGTGGTCGGAGAGGCGGCAAACGGCGAAGAGGGGCTTGCCGCGGCGCTGCGCTATCAGCCGAACATCATTATCACGGACATCAAAATGCCGAAGATGGACGGGATCGAAATGCTCAAGCGCCTGCGCGAGGCGGGCTGCGGCGCGCAGGTCATCATTCTTACGGCGTACAGCGATTTTGAGTATGCAAAGAACGCCCTGCACTACGGTGCGGCGGATTATCTGCTCAAGCCGTTCCGTGACGGCGAACTGGAACAGGTGATCGTCTCAATCCATGCGCGGCTCATGGCACAGCAGGGACAGGCGGAAGCGGCGCTTCCTGCGCTGCAGCTGCAAAAGGGCGATAAGAGCAAATATGTGATGGAGTCGCTTGCGTTCATTGCGGGGCATTACAATGAGCCGGACATCAGCGTCGGCTCTATTGCCAAGAGCGTCGGCATCAGCGAAGGCTATCTTTGTCACATTTTTAAGAAGGAGACGAATTATACGCTCGTCGAGTATCTTTCGCAGTATCGGATGCATGTGGCGATGCAGCTTCTGCGCGACTGTCGCGTGAAGATCTACGAGGTGGCGGAGCAGGTGGGGTACCGCGATATTGCGTATTTTTCGAGCACGTTCCGCAAGATCGTCGGGGTCACGCCGTCAGAGTTCCAGGCGCGCTGCCGTTGAAACGGCGAAACGACGCACCTGTCGATTGACAAAGCAGCGAGCCGCGGGTAAAATAATGGTAATTGCCATGCGGCTGTGGTGGAACGGCATACACAACGGACTTAAAATCCGTCGGCGAAAGCTTGCGAGTTCAAATCTCGCCAGCCGCACCAAGATTTTACAGGAACACGATGCAGGACAGGACGGACCGTCGGCGGATCGTTTCGCGGAACGCGGCGGAAGGCGAAGAATCGCATATTGCAGCATAGAAAAGCGCGGCGGATCTGAAGCTGCGGCAGATCGCGGGATCCGATTCGGCCTCGGACAAGGCGCGGGGAAGAACAATGCAAAAACCGGCGTGTCAACCAAATAATCGAAACAGCAGCGCTGTCGTCTTTGCGGCGGCGCTCATGGTATTTGCGCTGCTTTTGAGCGCTTGCAGCGGCGCGGCGGACGGGATGAACACAGAGACTGCCGCAGACTGGCGCGCGGAGCAGACGCCCGACGCCGTTATCCCGGCGCAGGAAGAAGCGCCCGTGCAGCTGGAAGGGAGCTGGATCGCGGAAGCGGACGGCCTCGCGCTGCGGATCGACTTTGGCGCGGACGGGCGATTCTCCGCTGCTGCGACCGAAACCGCGGGAACGGTCAAGAGCTATACGGCGGAGGGGACATACACGCTGGACGGCGACGCTCTGAGATTGTCGGGCGGCAACGGTGAGCATCTCTGTACCGTGGAACGGACGGAAAACACGATGACCATTTTACAGGATGGCTTTGATCCGCTGGTTTTTGAACGGGTGGAGGGAGAACCGTGAGAAGCAGAATTAGAGTGCTGTGTCTGTGCGCCGTGTTTGCCGTTCTGCTGGCGATCGCGCCGCGGCGGCCTGCGCTTGCGGAGGATGCCGCACCCCCTGAGATCCTCGAAGCGTACAGTATACGCGGCGTCGTGACGGTTCGCACAAGCGCAGACGCGCCGCTTGCGGCCTACGCCTTTACGACAGTCGAATGTGCGCCGGAGCCCGAAGCGCCGGATTGGACGCCGAATGCGGCGATGCAGTTTGACGTGTTCAAAATGGACGGCGATTACTGGATCTGGGTGCGCGATGCGGCGGGCAGGGTCAGCGAGCCCTATGCGATCAAAGTGCGTTCCGGCTATTCCTATGTCTTCAGAGCAAAGGGGCTCAAGCCGGTACCGGAGCCGCTTGCCGAATATTTGGAGCGTAATGCGTATTCCCTTGCGGAGCTCAACCGCTACATTGCTGAGAATACCGCGGATGCCGGGATGTACACCAGAAGCGGCGTTGCGGCGGCGGCAGTCTCGCTCGCTGCGAAAATGGCGGAGTACGGGGTCACGGTTCCGTGGAGGCCCAAAGGGATCTACACATGCGCCGGGGACTGGGGCGCGATGGCAGATTGGGGCGGTCTTTCAAAACTGGTCGTTCCCGAGGGCGAAACCGTGGATTCCCGCCGGAAACATCGCGGGATGCACTGCATCACGCTGATGCAGTGGGCGTACAAGCAGGCGGGTCTCAACCCGATCTATGACAGAAATTCCGGCGTGTTCTTTCTCGGAAGCAGAGAAACGCCCAAAGACAACGAGATCCCGCTGACGGCCGGGCAGTGCGGCGACCTGATCAAAACAACGACGTATCATAATCTGATGATCCTGGACAAGGTGGACGCAGATCTGGACGGAAAATTCGATTCCTATCTGGTCCTGGAGATGATCAGCCCGAATCTGACGCTGGTGATCTATGATTTCCATCAGATCCGGAACTATACCTGCTACGATATGAGCGCCTATTTCGACGATACCGGCGCATATCGGGATCGGATGCTCTATTGGCCTGGCACCTACCATATCCCGCGGGAGGATTGGCCCGACTATCTCAAACAGGCCGAGGAGACGAGCGCAAAGCGGCGGGCGCTTCAGCGTCTGCAATTCGGACTTGGCCTGACCGGGTAAATTTGGGCGGAAGTCGGCCGAACGGAAAAGGGAACGCGTTTTCCCGGCGGCGCAGTACGGCTTCGCTGCGGGGAGCTTTTTCAAGACGCGGGTTCCGGCGCCGCGCCGCAGGCTTTTTCATGACGCAGATACACAGGCCTTCCGCGGCCGGTATTGCTTGCCGCATATCCAAACGCATGATACAATAAAATCGTTTTACGGGGCTATACCCGGCCTTGTTGTTTGTCTGTGATTCTGCAAGGGAGCAATGTTTCATGTCGACAGGTACTTACACACGCAAAAAAGGCGGACGACGGCGCTTTCGTGTGCGCAAACGCTACATTCTGCTCATCAACATTCTGCTGCTTGCGGTGCTCATTGCTGCGGTATTTATGCTGGCAAGGATCCTGATCTCGTACCGTGCCAGCAGGAGCGCCTATGACGATCTTTCCGCCCGTGTGCTGACGAGCGCCGCGCCTTCGGAAGAGCCTGCTGCGACGGCCGTGCCCGATATGGAAACGCCCGTGCCTACGTCCGCGCCGATCTCCGGTTCGCTCGCATGGATGGAGGAAGAATCCGTGCAAAATGATGCGGCGGCCGCGGCGCAGTCGGAGGTCGGCTTCACCGTTGACTGGAAACAGCTCAAAAAGCTGAATAAGGATGTGAAGGCATGGCTGTACTGCGCGGACACCAACATCAATTATCCCGTCGTGCAGTACACGGACAACGCCTATTATCTGACGCATCGATTTGAAAACGGCGAGGACGACACCGGAACGCTGTTTTTCGACTACCGCAACGCATTGTCTGCGGGACGCGAGAATTGGGTCATCTACGGGCATCGCCGCAATGACAAAAGCATGTTCGGCTCCCTCGCGAAATACGCGGAGCGGAGCTATCTTGAGAAACACCCGAACATGTATCTGCTCATGGAGGATCGTACCTATCGTGTGGAGATTTTCGCCTGCCGCACCGTTCACGCGGACAAGAAATACTTCACGCTCTGGTTCAACTCCGATGCAGAATACGCGGACTATCTGAACCGTGCATTGCAGCAGTCCTACTGGTCGCCGGACGCTGAACCCGGTACGGAGACGCCCATACTGACGCTTGCGACATGCTCAACGTATATCGGTGACAACGAACCGCGGCTGCTCGTTCACGGACGGCTCGTGCGTATCGGCGGACAGGAATGAACGATGCTTTGTGCAATATGCCTGATAGGAAAACGCGGACAGCCCGTTTGAGCAGTCCGCGTTTTGCGTTTTCAAGCGCGCAGAGAATACAGCGCTTCCATAAACCCGAGCAGCACGATGAGGAATCCGAAGTTGAAGGCGGAAAACTCAAGCAGATACCCCCGGAGCTTCTTTGGGTTATGCTTGCCGTACTCGCGGAACGTGATGAGACTCGCGAGCGACGCGATCAGTGTCCCGACGCCGCCGATGTTGACACCCGCGAGCAGCTCCGCATAGTTGCCGGTGAATTGTGAGAGCAGGATGGCGGACGGAACATTGCTGATGCATTGGCAGGAGAGCGCGCTGAACAGCAGCGTGTTCTTTGAAAGCAGGCCGGAGAACAGCGCCTTTACACCCTCGATACGCGCCATGTTCCCCGCAAAGATGAAGAAAAATACAAAGGTCAGCAGCAGCGGATAGTCGACCGAACGCAGCGCGCGGCGATCCGCAAAGGCCAAAACCGCGGGAATGACGATCAGGCCGATCCAGTAAGGAATGCCGCGAAAAACGATGGCGATCGAGAGCGCGAACAGCGCAAGGTATAGGACGGTGCGGACGGGATCCAGCCGGATCTCCGCATCCTCGACCGTCATGGGTTCCGCGCGGACAAACAGGAAGCAGCAAACGGTGATGAGCGCGACGGAGACGAGAAACGGCGGCGCCATGATCTGCAAAAACTCGCTGTTCGGGATGCAGAATTTCGTATAGAGATATAGATTCTGCGGATTGCCGAAGGGCGTGAGCATACCGCCGAGATTGGCGGCGATGTTCTGCATGATGAACGTGAACGCCATATAGCGCTCTTTGTGCGTGGTCGAGAGCACAAGAAAGCCCAGCGGCAGAAATGTGAGCAGCGCCATGTCATTTGCGATCAGCATGGAACCGAGAAACGTGATATAGACCAGAGCGAGAACGCATAGACGCGCATTTCGAAAATAGTGAACGATCTTTTGCGCAAGCAGGAAGAAGAATCGAATATCCTTCAACGCGCAGACGACGGCCAGCACGCAGAACAGGCAGGTCAGCGTTTTGAAGTCGATATAGCCGAGGTAGGCGCGATCGATCGGAACGAAAACCGTTGTGACGGCTGCCGCGGCAAACGCGATTACCATAACGGTGTTCTCTTTGAGAAACCCGACAAGGGGATTTGCGGCCTTGCCGCGGGGGAGGATTTCCATACTTCCGATGTCCTTTTTGTGCGGCGGGTGATCTGAGGCGGCATGCCTTTGCTGTGCGCACGGTGAATCAGTGTACCACAAATCCGCAAAAACACAAGAGGACGGGGAAAAAGGGGACGTGTACCCACAGAAGAAATCGGGACCGCGAAGGAAAAGAATGCGCTTGCGTTTTCCGGCAGTCGTCCGATATACTGAAAGCAGAGCGCATGGAAAGATCATTTCATATACATATCCGGAGGAACGCAATGAAAAAACGGGTGTTTTACACGGAATTGGCATATCTGCTTGGCATTCTGCTGTGCGCCGTGGGCGTCGCGCTGATGGCGCTTGCGGATTTCGGCGTTTCGGTCATCGTCGCGCCCGCATATCTCATCTTTCGGCATGTATCCGAGACGCTGCCGTTTTTTACTTTCGGCATGGCGGAGTATACGCTGCAAGCCTGTCTGCTGATCGCGCTGTGCCTCATCCTCCGGCGATTTCGCTGGGCATATCTGTTTTCGTTTGTCACGGCGGTGTTTTACGGGCTTTTGCTGGATCTTTCGACCGTTCTCGTCGCGTCTCTGCCTTGCACGACGATCCTACAGCGCCTTTTGCTGTATGCCGTCGGCATGGTGCTGTGCTCCGTGGGCGTGTCGTTCATGTTCCACACCTATATTTCGCCGGAGGTGTATGAACTGTTCGTCAAGAGCATTGCCGAAAAATTCGAAAAGCCCATCCCCCGCGTTAAGATCGTGTATGATTGCGCGTCCTGCGTTGTGGGCGTGCTGCTGTCCTTCCTGTTTTTCGGACTGTGGCACTTTGAGGGGGTCAAGATCGGGACGGTCGTTTGTGCGCTGCTCAACGGCTGGCTGATCGGGCAAAGCTCCCGATGGTTTGAACAACGCTTCACCTTTCGGGACGCATTTCCGTGGCGGCCGTTTTTTGAGGGCGAACAGGGAAAAACCGCGGCATGAGCTGCCATGCATCTGCACAAAAAAGGGACGGTTCTTGTGCGAACCGTCCCTTTTTCTGTGAAGCGGATGAAACCTGCGGAGGAGACTTTTGAAAAGCTGTTTCATCGCAGAGGTCTTTGTATGTTAAGGGAGCGTTCGACGCCCTTCTTACGGCCTGCCTTTGTTACGACGCGCTCGTGTCGTCAAAGAAGCGCAGAGCTGCGGTAAAGCACGTCTCGTCTCCGATGCGGCCTTCGACATATGCCGTACCGCTTTCCGTATGCGTGTACAGCGAAAGCGTCTCGCCGTATTTCGCCTCGCGAACGTATTGGAGCTGAAGATCGCGGAGCCCCTGCTGCGGCAGTGCAAGCGGCAGCACATCGCAGGCAATGTCAGCATAGATCGCGTTGTTCGTATGCCCGTTGCCGTCAAGATCGGAATACACGATGCGGCGACGTTCGCCAACCGGCTGCATGCTGCCGGGGATACGAATGCGACCGGGCGTTTGACAGGCTGCGGCAAAGTCTTGGCGGGAGGAAAAGGCGTAGGGAAAGCTGTCGGGCTTGTGGATGCGGCGGGTCGCCGGGTCACAGAGCAGCCAGAATGCGCGTCCGAGAGCAACGGGCCGTTCCGCCGCGTCGAAGGCCAGATAGCCGCGGTCGCAAAAGGGCCCCTCCGCGCCGCGCTCCGCAGTGCGCAGGGTCAGCGTTTCACCGCTGTGAATGCCGCGCAGAAGTTCCAGCCGCATCCGTGAAAGCAGAAAGACATAGCCCTCGCTTGCCAGCCGCTCATGCGTGAGACCGCGTGCGGCGTAATCCGCGTCCGCAAGGTCGCCGAACATGCGAAGCAGCGTCGATGCTTTGCAGCGGCCGAAGGCGTCCGCCTCCGAAAAGCCGATCGTTACAGTCTCCTCGCAGCTGCCGTCCTGCCTGCGCTTCATTCATCGTTCCTCCATGCGTTATGCGTTTCTTCGCCAGTATAGCAGAAACCGCAGGGGAAGCGCAATCGCACCGCTTTGCGCGGGCGTTATGCCGCCGTGCCGTAGCGTCCGGTGACGGGATCGCGAAACAGCCCGATGTGCGGTGGACGGAACGTAAAGAAGAACAGGCTCGAGATGAGCAGAAGCAGGGCGATAAAGGCCGCGCGCTGCATGGAACCGTCTGCAAGCAGACCGGACAGAAGCAGGTATGCGCCGAGCAGATAGGCTTCCGCAACGCCGATGCAGAACACGAGAATATCGGCAAGCAGGAAATTCCGGCCGACGATGCCGGCATAGGTATAGAACAGGACCACGATCTCCGCCATACCGAAGAGAACCGACGCGGTGCGCGCGGGCAGGAAACCGGGCAGTGCGCGGCCGTAGCAGAAGTATTCGACGACGGCAAACAACAGCATCGGCTCGGCAAGAAGCTTGAGGTGCTCCCACACGCTTTCGTTGACTGCGGCAAACGGCGCCATTGCAAGACTGCGATCCGACCACCCGTAGACAAAGTGCAGCAGCGTGCCTGTGATCAGGGTGAACGCCGCCCCGAAAAACTGCCATGTCAGGACGTTCATGCGTCCCGCCTCCTTCTGTGATTGATGCGGCGCCGCGGCACGGAAAGCGCTCCGTCGGGCGTCCTGTTCCATGGTATGTCCGCCGTAAAGAGAATATCCCGGCGCGCGGCGGGCGAGGGGAGAAGCGGGGGAGGCTATTCGATCGTCGGCTCCAATGCGTCAAATTCCGGGGTGGAAAAGAATTCGCCGAGCGTCATGTTCAGCCCGTCGCAGATAAGCTTGATCGTCAGCAGTTTCGGGTTTTGACTCTTTCCGTACAGGATGTTTTTGATCGAGGACGGCGGCAGCGCGCACATCGTCGCCAAACGGTTGATGGTGATGTTTCGTTCTCCGCAAAGCTGCAAAATGCGGCTTTTTGTCGCAGCATAGGTTGCATCCATTTCAGAAGCGCTCCTTCTCATATTTAGAAAAAGGGTATCCGAATTGCTTGCGGTTTATAGGCTATGCATGATACTATTGGGCTATACATAGCCTTTTCAAAGAGGAGGAGACGGATCGTGCCGGAACTTGACAGAGTCGTAAAACGGCTTGCGGAGGGCAGGGGGGTATCGGAAAAGGCGCTGCTGGATGAAATGCAGCGGGCGATCGATGCGGGATATGCAAGCGACGATCCGGCTGTTCGCGCAGCGTGGAAGGATACGCCGTTCCAAACGGCGCCGACGCCGGAGGAGCTCCTGCGCTTCCTTGCAGGAAAGATCGGACAGGCGTCCCGCAGCCGCTGAATCGCACGGACATTCGCCGCAGGAAACCGCGCCCGGAAAGAGACGGCGCCTGCGGCCGCTTTGTCAAAACAGGGCGGGACGATCCGTTTTGCGCGTCACAAAAAGCGAACGCACATGTCTGCGGCGGCATGCGAACGTCGATTTTTTCAAAAAGAATTGCAGGCAGTTTTTTCGCAGGGTATAATACTCTTCGGAGGAAACAAGATGCAGCAGCAAACGCCTTATCTCGTCGGGATCGGCGCAGCGAACGTGGATCTGCACGGCAGGAGCCGCAAAGCCATCGTTCTGCACGATTCGAATCCCGGCTACTTGCATACGTCCGCAGGCGGCGTGACGCGGAATATTCTAGAGAACTGCGCGCGCCAGGGCGTCCCCACGGCGCTCATGTCCGCGGTCGGCGCGGATCTTTCAGGACAGGTCATCCTTTCCGCATGCAAAGCGGCGGGGATCGATGTTTCACGCGTGCTGATCCGTGAAAACACCGTAAGCTCGACCTACATGGCTATGCTGGACGAGAACGGAGAAGTATTCGCCGGCATGTCGGATATGCGCATTCTGGAGTCGCTCCCGGAGACATATCTCGTAGAGAACGCGCGCTATTTGAGAGCCGCCGCCGCGATCGTGACGGACGGCTGCTTGCAGCTTCCGTTTCTTGAACGGCTGCTTTCCGTTGCAGAGGGACATGCGCCTGTGTTCGTCGATCCGGTTTCCACGGCCTATGCGAGAAAGATCACCCCGATCGTGGGCGGCTTCTATGCGGTGAAGCCCAACCGGCTCGAACTTGCCGTTCTGAGCGGGATGCCTGTGGAAACGGATGCACAGATCGAGCTTGCCGCAGAACATGTCCTTTCCCGTGGGACGCGGCGCGTCGTCGTCTCGCTGGGCGCCCGCGGCTGCTATTATGCGGACGATGCGGGAAGACGGGTGTTCCGAAGCCTTCGACCCGTGGACGATATGGAGAACGCGACAGGTGCGGGCGACGCGTTCATGGCGGGCTTTCTGCACGGCCATCTGCTCGGGCTGTCCGTGGAAGAACAGCTCGATTACGCGCTGGCGTCCGGCATCGTTGCGGTTCGCAGCCCCGATACCATCCATCCCGGCATGAGCGATTCTTTGGTCAGGGAAACGCTCGAGCGCAGCCGTATCTGACCGCGATCGTGAGAAAGGAAGGAAGAATTGTTATGGATCTCAAGCAATATCTCGATATTCAGCCGGAATTGCAGGTGGCGCTGAAAAACGGCGAGCCGGTCGTCGCGCTGGAGAGCACCATTCTGAGCCACGGAATGCCGTACCCCGAGAACTTGTCCTTTGCGGCGGAGGTGGAAAAGGTTATTCGCGCCGAGGGCGCACATCCCGCGACCATGGCGCTGATCGGAGGACGGGTCAAGGTCGGCCTTTCGCAGGACGAACTGGAGCTGATGTGTCGCGCAGAGAGCGTCGGCAAGGTCAGCCGCCGTGATTATGCGACCTACCTCGCGACGGGCAAAACCGGCGCGACCACCGTTGCGTCCACGATGATCAACGCGTCGCTCGCGGGTATTCGCGTGTTTGCAACAGGCGGCATCGGCGGCGTACATCGTCACGGCGAGGTCACGATGGATGTTTCCGCAGACCTGCAGGAGCTTGCGAATACGCCGGTCGCGGTGGTCTGTGCGGGCGCAAAACAGATCCTCGACATCGGCCGCACGCTGGAATACCTCGAGACCATGGGCGTGCCGGTGCTGGGCAACGGGACGGAGGATTTTCCGGCATTCTATTGCAAGAAGAGCGGCTACAAGGTCGACTACGCGGCGAAGGATGAGGCGGAGATCGCCAAGATCATGGCGACGAAGTGGGATCTCGGTTTGAAGGGCGGCGTGCTGATCGGCAACCCGATCCCCGACGCCTACGCGCTCGATTTTGATTACATGGAGGGCGTTATTCAGCAGGCGCTCGACATGGCGGAGCAGGCGCATGTCCGCGGAAAGAATATCACGCCGTTCCTCCTTGCGCATATCAAGGACCTGACCGGCGGGACGGCCTTTGACTCCAATGTGCAGCTTGCCCTGAACAATGCCCGCTGCGCGGCAAAAATTGCCGTGGCCTACGAAAAACTCCGCTGAAAGAGAAATGACAAAGACGGACTGTTCGACAAAGAGCAGCCCGTCTTTCTATCTTGCAGAACGTGCCGGAAATGCACCGAATACTCTTGATTTTCTACGATACGGAACGCACTTTCCGTATTATGAAATTATCTTACCGTAATACGGAATCGGCACGCTTGCTGATACACGAAATTTGCGATATTGTAAAACCAGAAACAAGAACATGTGCTCGTAAGCAAACGGCTTACGGCGATCTCCCCCGCCAATATAGCGCGGCCGCTCACAATTCAATGCGGCGCGCGTGACTGCGGAAACGCGCATCAGCCAAGCAAAACGTTCCGCGGATCAAAGCGTAATCCCTCGTATAGGACGGCTTTGAATCGAATCTACCAGGCGGCCCCCCCATTCAAAGCCATTCTCCCGGTAAACATCGTTTTTCTCAAAACCTCCGCGGGTGCGGAGCATCATGGTATTTCCTCGAAGTTGTATCCGGCAAAATGCATATGTCCACTGGCTCATATAAGGTCCCGCCGCTCCGTACGGGGGCGTTTGGATAGAAGGAAACAGAACAAGGAGGATTTTCAAATGAAAAAGACGATCATTTGGCTGCTCGTAGCGATCATGGTCTTCGCTCTTGTCGGCTGCACCAAGACCGATGCACCCACGGCCGAAGCGCCCGCCGCGGAAGGATCCGCCAAGAACCCGAAGGACATGAAGGTCGTTGCGCTCCTGCCCGGTACCATCACGGATAACGGCTGGAACTTCATCTGCTACGACGCGCTCAAGTCCATCTGCAACGAGTACATGGACGGCAGAGAGCCGGAGTACATCGAGAACATCGCGGTTTCCGACATGGCCGGTTACATCCGTCAGTACGGCGAGGACGGCTATGATATGGTCATCATCCACGGCGCACAGTTTGAAGCCGCTGCGGTTGAGAACGCGCCCCTCTATCCGAACACCAAGTTCTGCCTGTCCTACGGCTTCAAGATCGATGGTTCTACGGATCAGAACATCAAAGCGATCGATAATCTCGCATATGTCGGCCCCGTGGGCATGGGCGTTGCGATCGGCGGCATCATGGGCATTCTGACCGAGACCAACAAGGTCGTGTTCCTCGGCGGCATGGACACCCCCGCGATCTCCGACATCACGAGCGGCATCGTTCCGGGCGTCAAGCTGACAAACCCCGATGCAACGGCGACGACCGAGTACCTCGGCACGCTGACCGATCAGGATAAGGCACGCGAAGCCGCCAAGGCCTATATCGATCAGGGCTACGACGTGGTCTGCGCATCTGCCAACAGCGCGCAGCTCGGCTGCCTCTGGGCTGCTGAAGATGCAGGCGTGTACGCGATCGGCTTCAACAGCGATCAGTATAACATCGCGCCGAACGCGGTCGTTCTGTCCGTCATGCGCAACTACACCATGATCTATAAGGATGTGTTCGACAAGCTGGTTGCCGGTACATGGACCCCGGGCAAGGTCGCATATGAGCTCAACCAGGGCGGCACCCTTGTTTCCGATTGGCACGGCTGGGACGAGAAGCTCCCCAAGGAAAAGGTCGACGCGATCAACGAGTTCATCACGAAGCTGTTCAACGGCGATTACGAGGGACAGTATTGATCGCTTCCCAACGATAGGAACGTGTAAACACACGGCGGCTCTGCCCCTGTGCGGGCCGCCGCGTGCTTTCTCCGAACGGACTTGAAAGTTGAGAAAACATGAATAAAAGCGTATCAATCAAAATGAAAGCATCGATGGATAACGTTCTGCGGCAATGTCTCGTCTCCGTGTCCGCGGTCGTGGTCGCCATCCTGCTCGGTATGCTGCTGATCCTGCTGATGGGCAAGAATCCCATCGTTGCGTTCGGCGCATTGATCCAGGGCGCGTTCGGCAGCGCAAACTCCTTTGCCGAAACGCTTGTTAAGGTCACGCCTCTGCTGTTCACCGGCATGAGCTATGCGCTGGCCAATCGCTGCGGTCTGACCAACCTCGGTATGGAGGGTCAGATGTATATGGGCGCTCTGTCCGCGGCGGCAGTCGGCATCTTTGTGGATGTCCCGGCCGTCCTTCATATTCCGCTCTGCATCATCGCCGGATTTATCGGCGGCGGACTGTGGGGACTGCTTGCCGGATGGTTGAAAGTGAGATTTGGCGCGTCCGAGATCATCACGACCGTTATGCTCAATACGATCGCCATCTATTTTATTGAGTTCATGGTCACCGATCCCGCACGCATGATGGAGCCGGGCGGCGTCAGCGGACAGTCCAGTCCGCTGCCTGCCAGCGCAAAGCTCGATATTTTGCTTCCGAATACGCGCGCACACTGGGGAATTGTCCTGGGGCTTGTCTGCATCGTTCTGTTCTGGCTGTTCCTCTGGCGCAGCAAGAAGGGCTATGAAGTCCGCGTTTCGGGCTTCAATATGCAGGCGGCTGCATACTCCGGCATCAACACGAGCCGCAATATCCTGCTCGTCATGCTCCTTGCGGGCGGTGTCGCGGGACTTGCGGGCGCAAGCGAGGTCATGGGCGTGCAGGGACGCCTGTATGCGGGCTTTTCTCCCGGATACGGCTTTGACGGTATCGCCGTCGCGCTCATCGGTATGAACTCGCCGATCGGCATCATTTTCGGCGCGCTGCTGTTCGGCGCATTCCGCGCGGGCGGCAACCGGATGCAGATGAAGGCATATGTCCCCTTCTCGATCGTGAACGTCATCCAGGCGATCGTCATCTTTGCGGTGGTCGCGAGCCAGATGCTGCTTGAGATCTGGGGTGAGCGCCAGCTCAAAAAGCAGCCGAAACAGCAGGAAGCGTGAGGAGGTAGCATATGGCATTTTTAGAATCACTCGGCGGTTATATCAATACCGATATCAGCCTTGCAACACCGATCCTGCTCGCAGGTCTCGGCCTTCTCATCATCAACCGCGCGGGTCTTCTGAACATCGGTGCGGAAGGTACGATGCTGATCGCTACGATCATGGCAGTGTACGGTTCCTACATCAGCGGAAGCGTGTGGGTCGGCCTCATTTTCGCCATGCTTTCCGGCGCGGTCGTCGGCGCGTTGTTTGCACTGCTGACGGTCACGCTGCGCGCGAACCAGACGGTCGTCGGCGCCGCGGTCAACGTTTTAGGTTCCGGCCTGTCGGCGACGCTGTTCCGCATCATGTTCGGCGTCAGCTCCGAGGTCCCCGCGATCGACGTGTTCCGTGTGGCAAAGATCCCCGGACTTTCCGCGATCCCGGTCATCGGCGAGGGGTTTTTCTCTCACATGCCGATGGTGTATATCGCGTTTTTGTTGGTTCCCGTAATCTCCTACTTCCTGTTCAAGACGCAGGCGGGACTCAATCTCCGCTCCGTCGGTGAGAACCCGAAAGTCGCGGATACGCTGGGCATCAACGTGTATCGCACGCAGTACATTGCAGCCATCGTCGGCAGCATGATCATCGCGCTGGGCGGCGCATTCATGTCCACGGGCCTGACCAAGTTTTTCTCAGAGGAAATGGTTTCCGGCCGCGGATACATCGCGCTCGCTGCGGTCGTGTTCGGCCGCTACAAGCCCACCGGGATCATGGGTGCGGCCATGGTGTTCATGGCGGGTATCGTTATTGCGAACATTCTCATGGCGCAGGGCTCCGGTATTCCGTACCAGTTCCTGAACATGATCCCGTATGTGCTCACGGTTATCGCGCTCGCCGCATTTGCGCACAGCGCAGTTGCGCCGGCAGCGCTCGGCAAACCGTATAAGCGTGGTTAAGGGGGTGTTTTGATGGCTACAATTCTTGAAATGCGGCATATCTACAAGCAGTTCCCCGGCGTGCTTGCAAACGCGGACGTTTGCCTTGAAGTCGAGGCGGGCGAAGTACACACGCTGCTCGGCGAAAACGGCGCGGGCAAGAGTACGCTCATGAACGTGCTGTGCGGCCTGTATAAACCGACGTCCGGCGAGATCCTCATCGAGGGCAAACCGGTGAAGTTCAACTCCGCAAAGGACTCCATGGCGATCGGCATCGGCATGGTGCATCAACATTTCATGCTGATCCCGACGATGACCGTCGTTGAAAACTGTCTGATCGGTGCGCACGATGCGGGCGGCATGAAGCTCGACCTCAAAACGGCGGCACAGAAGATCGCAGACCTTGCAAAAGAGTACAACATGGATCTCGATCCGTACAAAAAGATCGGTGATCTTGCGGTCGGCGAGCGGCAGCGCGTCGAGATCATCAAGGCGCTGTTCCGCGGCGCGCGCATCCTGATCCTTGACGAGCCGACGGCCGTTCTGACGCCGCAGGAAACGCACGAGCTGTTCAACATGGTGCATAGCCTGACCGCCAAGGGATTCACGGTGCTGTTCATCAGCCATAAGCTGAACGAGGTCAAGGAGATTTCCAACCGCGTTACCGTTCTGCGCCTTGGCCGCACCTGCGGCACCTATAACATCGAGGACTGCTCGGTGAACGATTTGGCACGGCTGATGGTCGGCCGCGAGGTCAATTTCGGTATTGAGCGAAAGCAGCAGACGCAGGGAGCGCCGGTGCTCCGCATCGAGGATCTGACACTCGGCCAGAAGGATTCCGAGATCAAAGTACTGAACCATGTGAACCTGACCGTTCACGGCGGCGAGATTCTGGGCATTGCGGGCGTTGACGGCAACGGCCAGTCGGAACTGGTCGAGTGCCTGACGGGTCTGCGCCAGGCGACGGGCGGCAAAGCGCTGTATAAGGATAAGGATCTGCTCAAGTGCAGCACACGCGAGATCATGAGCCACGGTGTGTCGCATATTCCGCAGGATCGCCAGCGCACGGGTCTTGTTATGCCCATGCCGCTGCGCGAGAATTTTATCCTGCAGGATTATTATACGAAGGACTTCGGAAAAGGCGGCTTCATCGACTGGAAATATGTTGATGCGTATAGCGATAAGCTCATCAAAGATTTCGGCGTCAAAACGCCCGGCCGCTTTGAGCTTGCGCAGAACCTTTCCGGCGGCAATCAGCAGAAGGTGATCGTCGCGCGTGAAATCAGCAGAAAGCCGGAATTGCTGATCGCAATGCATCCGACGCGTGGCCTGGACGTCGGCGCGATCGAGTATATCCACCAGAACATCATGGATCAGCGCGATAACGGCATCGGCGTTCTGCTCGTATCCACCGAACTGGAAGAGGTCCTGAAGCTCTCCGATCGCGTTGCGGTCATGTACGAAGGCAAGATCATGGGCATCGTCAAGCCGTCCGAGACGACCGTTGAAGAAATGGGTCTGATGATGGGCGGCATGCCGCTCGAAAAGATCCGCAGCAGCAGGGAAAGCGCCTGAGCGCTCCGCTTCGATGAGAAAGAACAACCGGAAGCGACCTGTTTTCGGTTGTTTTTGCATATCGAATACGAGAGCAGCAAATTCCGCAATACGGAACGGGTTTTACGCAATGCGGAAAACGAACGCTTGCCCCGCGGCAAAATACACGGTATCCTTAGAAAAGAACAAAGCGATCCATACCTGAAAAAATTTCATACCAATCTGGAGGGAACAACATGCTGCTGATACAAAATGCACGGATCCTCGGACACAATGGCGTTGAAGATATTCTCGTGAGCGACGAGGGCAAGTATCTCAAGATCGAGCCGAAGATCGACGCTGCCGCCTATCCGAATGCGACCGTGATCGACGCCAAAGAGATGATGGCTGCGCCCACCTTTGTCAACACGCATATGCATTTCGACAAAGCGTATACGTCCCTGCGTGGCCGCGAGGACAGCACCGAGACGCTGGAAGACTCCATCCGCATCATGCATGACCGCATCCGCAACTATACCGTAGAGGACGTTCGCGAGCGCGCGACACGCGCTATCCGCGAGTGTGTCATGTACGGCACGACGAAGCTCCGCACGAACGTGGACATCAGCAATCTGGACCCGAAGCTTGTAGCGCTGCAGGGCGTTCTCGAAGCCAAGGAGGCCACAAAGGATATCTGTGATCTGCAGGTGATCGCATTCCCGCAGGAGGGTATTTTCTGCAACAAGGGTACCGATAAGCTGATGTATGAAGCCATGGATATGGGCTGTGACATTGCAGGCGGAATGCCCGCCGCAGAGTGGCTGGACGAGCTGAAGCTCCGGCATGTGGATTTCGTGTTCGATATGGCGGAAAAGTATGGCACGCCCATCGACATGCACATCGACCAGTCCAAGGACATGTTTGACCGTTCGCTCGAGTACACCGCGTGGAAAACGCTTGAAAAGGGCTGGGCGGGCCGTGTGACCGGCGGTCATTGCACCTCCATTGCCTATCAGAACCAGTCGCACGCCATCAAGGTCATGAAGCTGATCAAAGAAGCGGGCGTGAATATCTGCACGAACACGCAGGTTCTCGCGATCATGGGTATCGACGCCGAGCCGCGCACCCGCGGTGTAACGCGTATTCGCGAAATGGTCGATATGGGCATCAACATCGCCACCGCACAGGATACCATCTGCGACGGATTCCATCTCTACGGAACGGGCGATCCCCTCGATTACGGCCTCATCGGCGCTTACACCAGCCAGTACAACACGCCCGAGACCGCAAGACTGATGTTCGACATGCTCACGACGCGCTCGATGAAGATCTTTGATCCGGAAGCAAAGTACGGCATTGAAGTCGGTAACGATGCGGATCTGAACATCATCGATGCGGATAATGTGCAGGAAGCGCTGCGTACCCGCGCTTCGCGGCCCTATGTCATTCGGCAGGGCAAGGTCATCGCGTCCTTTGAGAGAAAAGCGACGCTGCTGTAAAATCGGTTGATTCGCGGAGACGCGCCCCCCTGTTCTCTGCGGGATCACAAAACGTCCGGCCATACTTCCCCAATGGCCGGGCGTTTATTTGTTACTTCCGCATATCGCTGCGAAATACGTTCGACGTTCCGCAGAAGCGCTTGTGAAAATACGGGAACTGTGGTAAGCTATAACATAGTTCCATAATGCGGAACACTGGAGGGCAAGGATATGGCAACCAATCAGGTGCAATCATTGCAGCGTGCGATCCAACTGCTTGAAGCAATGGATAGCGCCCGCCGCCCAATGACGCTGCATGAGCTGGCAGAGGAATCCGGACTGGTCAAGAGCACCGTTCACCGTTTGCTTGCGACGCTCCGCGAAGCGGATCTTGTGGAGCAGCTTGCGGACGGCCGATATGCACTCGGGCTGCATCTGTTCGAGATGGGCTGTTCTGCGGGCTATATGCGCGACATCGTGTTCATTGCGCGTCCGTACATGCAGGCGATCTGGCAGCAAACGAACGAGTCGGTCAGTCTGTCGCTTCTGTCGCAGGGCGAGGCGCTGGTGCTGTCCTTTATCGAATCGACGAACACGTTTCGCGTGGTTGCGCGCACCGGCTCGAAGCTGCCCGTTCACTGCACCGTGCAGGGGAAGATCATGCTTGCGCATATGACGCGGGCGGAGGTGAAGCGCATCCTGCGCGAGCACGGGATGCAGGCGTATACGGCCAACACAAAGCGCAGCTTTGAGGAGCTGGAGCCGGAGCTGCAACGGATACGAGAACAGGGGTACGCCGTGGACAACAGCGAATTCCACGCTGGGCTTTGCTCCGTGGCGGCGCCGATCTATGATGAGAACGGTAATGTCTGCTATGCATTCTCCATTGTCAGCATGTTTCATCAGCTAAACACGCCGGAGTTTCGCCATGTGCGCAATCTTGCGCTTGTCGCGGCACGCGATATTTCGTTTGCGCTCGGCTATCGCGGCGATGCGTTTGCAGATATCGTGGAGTCCGCGGAGACCTCCGGCCTGCTGGTGCAGAGCGTTTCTCCGGGCAGCCGGAGATCCTAAGCGAGAGGGTTGGGGAAGAGGTCGATACATGCCGGATGCGGGAAAACAAATCGTTTTGCACGCAAGGCAATTGCGCATTCCAAGCCGATAGAATGAGAAACTGCCATAGGAGACGATGCCTATGTTTTGGCGGTTTTGATGCAAGATCAGCGATAGCAGACAGCGGATGTCCGTCATGTGATATTTGGGGCGGCTTACTGTATCGAATGCCTTGCAGTTGTATTCATCTATATCAGGAAAAGAGCAAAGTAAAAACCGCGCCCGCAAGAATTTGACCATGTGCATGGTCTTGCGTTTGCCGCGGCGCGCGCTGTTTCGTTTGCGGCGGCAATGCGTTTGCAGGCATCGTGGAGCCTGCAGGGGCCGCCGGCCTGCTGGTGCAGAGCACTTTGTCGGGCAGACGGAGAACGCGGACTCCAAAGGAAGTTTTTTCCGCGCTGCGGATTCGGAATCACAAAACGGACGGTTCACATGCGAACCGTCCGTTTTGCGCGAAACGACGGCGAAACCGAAGTATACAGGAAAGGGTGAAAGCCTTCAAAACGGATGCTTATTTGTCTGAAGGGTCAGCATTTTCCTCAAAAGCAGAGGCGGATGCAGCCATCCGTTCCGAAGCTATCGCCCGAGCGCGCGCCAAAGCCGCTCATCCGCGACGCCCGTGCAGGGTTGGCAGCAGATACGTTGAAATCGCAGCACCGCACGGCGCGTCTCCGATTGAAACGTGCCGGTGCAGACGTCGTGATACAGACAGAGACTTTGCAGCAGCGCTTGCAGCCAAAAGACAAATACGCCGCTGTCACCCTCTTGCAGGACGGGACGCGGCAGGCAGTCAATATGGACGCAGTCCGGACACAGCGCCTCCGGCTGTACGCGATAGAACAGGCCGCTTTTGACGGCGCGTGTTCGGAGCGCCTGCTGAATGCGGAAAGGGAGATGCCTGCCAAGATCAAAGGAGACGCCGCTTCCGTGGGGAGACGCTGCGAGCGGATCGGCAAACGCGCGATCGATCCGAAACGGCAGCGTGGCCTCGCGGCTGAAACGATCGAGCGCCTGCAGTGCCGCAGCATCCGTCCAGCCTGTGTCCGCGCGGGAGCGGCGGAAGAATCCGGCTGCGGAAAGACGCGCGTCCGTAAGCCCCGGCAAAGGCGCGTGTTCGTCGAGCGAATATCGTGCGGGGGCTTTGCCCGCAGTGCATACATACAGCGTAACGACCTTGCTTCCCCCCTCGCCCATATCCCGATACTGCTATGATATGTCAACCGGAGGGCGGTGTGTGCGTGCCGCGGCGAAGAAGAAAACGTGCGCCCGCAATGGAAACGGACAAGCCTGCCAGCAGGCGGTAATAAAGCGTATATCGGGTGAAATAGGAACAGAGCAGCAAAACGCCGGCTGCGATCAGATATGCGCCGAGGCTTTTTGCGCCGATGGGAAGCCGGCGAAGCCCACGGCGTTTTTCGCGCCGTATCCGCTGCTCCCGTTCGATCGCTGCATAGACCTCTTCCCGGCGCGGATGGAGTGCGGCGTCGCGCATGGCGGTATCGACGAGCGCGGCTTCCCCGATGAGACGCAGACGCTCCGGCATGTGCCGGGCAAGAGTCTCTGCTGTTTTTGTGAACCCGGCGGATGCGCACACGGTCAGCGTCGCGTCCTTTTGTTTTTTGAGCAGCGGCAGCAGTTCGTCCGCACTGACGGGCTCCGCACGTTGGAATACGACGGGCGTCCGTTCGCCGGAAGCCTTTCGACACAGGGAACGGAAACGCCGTCCGTCAAGCAGGCACAGCCGTTCGGAGAGGAGCTTCCGTGAAAGACGATCGGTTTCTCTCGGAATAAACCGGAGCAGCGACGCGCGGCGAACGATCAGCAGGATCACGCCGGCAAACAGCGAGGCAACGATCGCGAGCGGCAGAGCGTGTTCCGTTCGAAGCGCTTTGTTTCGGAGGAACAGATACGTCCCGGCAAACAGCAGCAGCAAGAGCGCGACAGTATCGAGCACGCGGGCGATCAGCCGTTTGCCGCGCGCCTGCTTTTCACGGAAATAGCGACGGACGATCCGGGACTCCGCCATAAAATGCGCCCCCTTTGTTCAAGTAGTTTTCGGGTTGGCCCTTCATACGGAGGATTGCCATTTCTTCAAAAAGTATACTATAATAGAATCGAACAATGCGAAGGGAGAAAAGCAGGATGCGCATCGGCGTTCTTGGCGGCACATTCAATCCGATCCATTGCGCCCATATTCGGACGGCGCTTGCGGCAAAGTCTGCGCTTTCCCTCGATCGGGTGCTGCTCATGGTCGCAGCGGATCCACCGCACAAGCAGGTCGCGGGTGCGGTGCCTGCACAGGTGCGTCTGCATATGACGGCGCTGGCGGCGGAGGAGTATCAGGGCCTTGAAGCATCGGCGCTGGAGCTGCATCGCGCAGGAAAGAGCTACACGGCGGATACGCTGCTTTCCCTGCACAAACAGTATCCGGAGGACGAATTGTTTTTACTCGTGGGCAGCGATATGCTTCGCGACCTGCCGAATTGGTACCGTCCCGACTGTATTTGCCGATTGGCCGTGATCGCGGTCGTTCCGCGCGGCGGATGCGATGCGGAGGATGCGGATCGGGCGCAGCTGCTCATGAAAGAGTTCGGCGCGCGGATCGTTTTTTTGCCGGTCGCTCCGCAGACGCTGTCCTCTACCGAGATCCGCGACAGACTGTATCGCGGACTGCCAGTGACTGGATTGCTGCCGCCCGCAGTGGAGACAGAACTCTATGAGAGCGGCATTTATTTTCCGGAGCGGATCCACACCCTGCAGCAGCGCTGCCGCGCGGCGCTCACGGAAAAACGATATGCGCATACCATGGCGGTCGTGCGGCGCACGGCGGAACTCTGCGCACGACATGGTGCAGAGCCGGAGCAGGCGCGGCTTGCGGCGCTGCTGCACGACTGCGCAAAATGTATGCCGGAGGCCGTGCTGCGCGTGTTGTCCGGTGACGATACGGGCATTGCGCCCGTACAGCATGCCTTTGCGGGCGCAGTGCTTGCAAAGACAGAGTACGGCGTTCGTGACGAGACGGTGCTTCGCGCGATCCGGCTGCACAGTACGGGGGATGCGGGGATGACGGCGCTCGATATGTTGGCGTATCTTGCGGATATGACCGAGCATACGCGGAGCTTTCCGGGCGTAGAAATGCTGCGGGACGCGGCGAACGAGAGCCTGACGGGCGGAATGCGCCGGGCGCTGCGCCGAACGGTCGGGTATTTGGAACAGAGGAAGCAGCCGGTACACCCGGCGACATTTCGCGCGATCAAGGCGCTGGAAATCGATGAGGAGGTACGGATTTGAAGGAAACGATCGACGCTCAAGTGAAAGGGATCTTAGAAACGCTGTATGACAAGAAGGCGCTGAACATTCTTGCGATCCCTGTGGGGGATAAAACGGTGCTTGCGGACTGGTTCATTGTCTGCAGCGGCCGCGCGACCCCGCAGGTAAAGGCGCTCTGCGACGAACTGGAGGATAAAGCGGCGGGATTCGGTCTGACGCTCCGGCGCAGAGAGGGTTACGCGGAAGCACGCTGGATTGTTTTGGATTACGGCGATATCCTCGTACATATTTTCCACCCCGAGGAGCGGCAGTATTACAATATGGAACATCTCTGGGATACGGACAACGGAACAATCCGATATTCTGAGCAGCGCGACGCCGAACTGCGCTGAAACAGAACGGACGAAAATGGAAGAGGGCAAGCCCGGTCATTGCCGCACTGAGAAAGCTATGCGGCGGCCGCGCCATGCGTATTAGAATACGCTTGCCACGGCGAACAGGCAGGTTTTGGGGACGGGCGGCCGGATGGGATAATGAGACGCGGGCGGTTTGGGCAGACTGCGGACGGAATGGGAGACGGAGATGGAACGATCGTGGCAGGGCATCGTCGTGCTGGATCTGCACGGGAAAAACGCCTATCAGGCGCGCATCGCAGTTGATGCAGCGCTTCGGAGAGCCGACCGCGGCGTGTACCGTCTGCGTGTGATCCATGGCCACAACCGCGGTACCGTTCTGCGCGATCTGCTATCGACATACGCCGCACACGAGAAGGTGCTGCGGGTCGCGCAATACAACGCGGGAACGACAGATCTGATCCTGCGTGAAATGTAACGCGCGAACGGAAAGGGGGACTGTACGGGCGAAAGGGACGCTTCCTTTGCTTTGATAAAAGCACATGAAGCGATATCCTTGCCTGTATTTCGGCGTACAATGCAACTCGGACGGCTCACATACGAACCGTCCGAGTTTTGTTTCAAATGAATGCGTGGGAGATAGTCGATCGACCTCGGAAGGAACGTTCCTTGACCGTCCGCTGCGCTCTTGTTCAACGACCGCCGCGCACAGTATGGCGGGAACGGTCAGTGCGTGGGAGAAGGCGCAGGCGCGGAATAGGTCGTCAGCGATTCCGCTGGGATATGCTCGAACATGTCGTTGATCCCCGAGTCCGGGCCGACGGCGCTGTAGTACAAGCCATACTCGGCAATGCTCCAGCGCCCGGTGTCCTCCACTTCAAACCAGAGCCGCTTGCGTTCCGAGACGTGTTGCTCCCAGCCGAGCTGTGCGACGTCCTTTGCACTCAGGCCGGAGAAAAACGGGATGGGCGCGCGTGTGTCCAGCGTGAGCGGCTGTTCGGCATAGAGATGAATATAGAGCTTTTTGACCTGCCATGCGCCATAGTCTGCTGCGGAGTCGGGGTCGTAGGATGGGTCCGCAGCAAGCGGAAGGGCTGCAGCGACGACCGCCGCCGTGGCTTTATGCAGAGGCTGACCGTATTCGCCGTTAAAATCATGCGTGACGACAACCTCCGGCTTGACGCGGCGCAGCATACGTACCACGCCGGTGAGAACTTCGTCGTAATCCCAATGCTTCCAGATCTTGTTTTCATCCGGCCGCCCGTCCAAAAACCAGCAAAACAGCGGCATGCAGCGGATTCCCGCAGTCCAGCAGCCGTTGAGCGCCTCTGTGTAACGGCGGCGGGTCTTGCAGGTCATGAACAGCGTTGTGCCGGTCAATCCGTCCCTGCCGCAGTAGATGGGCGCGACTGCGCCGAGAAACAGCTGGTCGTCGTCCGGATGTGCGGATATGACAAGAAAATCGAGCTTATCCGGCGTCGGCGACCAATCGTGCAGGAAGGCGGGCAGCGCGCCGTGGCTAAAGACCATACAGTCGGAGATATGGTATGCTTCGGTCGCGACGATCTCGACCCGAACGGCCTCCGGAAGCAGCGGGAGCCACTGCACGAGCAGCGCAGGATCCGGCGTATCGGTCTGAAGCAGCGCTCCAGAGGCATTGTACTGCAAGACTTCATATGCCGTTGGACGGGTGAAGAAGGAAAGGTACAGCGCCGCGGCGCCAAGGTCGGGGGCAAAGGAGATTGCGATACGCGCACCCGCGCGGACGCGCAGGTTCGAGGTGTATTTATCGTCATAGAGATTGTGCGCTGCGAAGCCGCGTTTCGGAAGAGAATACACGCATTCCGAAGAAACGGAGACGGCTTCGGCAGACGCAGCGGGGGGAGCGGCATCGGACGCTTCACGGTCGCTTTCGGCGGTGGACGGCGTATCCGGAAGGTCTGGGTGATCCGCCCTTGCGGAGGAGAGGTCTGTCAAAAGAACGGCACAGCACAACAGCAGCAAAACGACACGGCGCAGCATCAAATCGTGGCCTCCAATCCTACGCGGAAAACAGCCGCAGCGCGCTGTAAAGCACTGCGCCGCCATTGTTCCGCAAAACTGTTCCTCAGAAATCGATATGATACCATATGTTAGCAGTTACAAATACACTTGTCAAATGGCCGGACAGGGCGACACCGCCGCAGACAAGGGTGCGAAGACTGTGGCCGCGCGCATTTGTACGGAGCAGCCTGCCATATGTTTTGCGGGGTTCTTCACAAAGGATACACAGGAAAACAAAGGGGATCTCCAAATCATGCTGTATTATAGGTCTGGAAGGAAACGACAGGAGGTTTGAGACGCTATGAAAGAAAGAAAATTGCGTTTGATCGTTATGTGTGCGGTATTTGCAATATGGACGCTGCTGCTGGCGGCATGCGGTAACGGCAATACGGCGCAGACTGCGGACAACGTGGAGCGTGTGCAGCAAACCGGCAGGATCCTGCACATCGATATTGACGCCGGGCAAATCACGATCGAGACGATGACCGCGTCCACCGCAGGCACTGAAGGACAGCCGCCGGAAAAGCCGGAGGGGAGCACGGAGATGCAGCAGCCGCCGGAAAAGCCGGAGGGGAGCGCGGAGATGCAGCAGCCGCCGGAAGCGCCCGAGAACGGGAAAGCGCCGAACGCCGGGAACGGTACGGTATATACGGTGACGAGTCAAACCGACATTCTCGATGCGGACGGAAATTCTGCTGCGCTGTCTGCCCTGCAGGAATTCTCCGTCGTTACATTCACGGCAGACGGCGATACGCTGCTGTCGGTAGCGATTACGGCAGACATGCAGAACGGCATGGCCGGACCGGGGGGCATGGAAAAAATGAGCGGATCGGGCGGCACAGATTCCGCCCCGACGGAATATGCCGCGGAGAACCATTATACAGAGGATGCCTCGGAGACGTCCGTGACGCAGATGTCGGTCGGAACCGACGAGTGCATCGCTTGGGTGTCGAATGGCGCAGCGGTCACATTGCGCGGTATTACGGCTGACAGGACCTCCGTCGATAGTACAGGCGGTGACAACGCGAGTTTTTACGGCATAGGGGCTGCCTATCTCGTTACGGATGGGACGCTGAACCTGTCCGACAGCGCCGTCACCACGGATTCCGCTGGCGGTGCGGGCGTTTTTGCATATGGCGGCGGGGTCGCGAACGTAGCCGATACGGTCATCATTACGAAGCAGGACACGTCCGGCGGCATCCACGTTGCGGGAGGCGGCACGCTGCACGCGAAAAACCTGACGGTCGAGACCTACGGCCCTTCTTCCGCGGCGATCCGCAGCGATCGCGGCTCCGGTACCATGACAGTGGACGGCGGCACATATACGTCCAACGGGACAGGCTCTCCGGCTGTGTATTCCACGGCGGACATTACAGTCTCCAACGCAGTGCTCCTTGCAAACGGGTCGGAAGCGGTGTGTATCGAGGGCAAGAATTCTCTGAAGCTGTCGAATTGTGACGTGACATCTTCCATGCCGGATAACGACCAGAACGATTGCAAGTGGTCCGTTATTCTGTATCAAAGCATGTCCGGAGACGCGGAGATCGGCAGCGGCAGCTTTGAAATGTCGGGCGGCAGCTTGACGAGCATGGCGGGAGGACTATTCTATACCACCAATACCTCCAGTTCCTTTACGCTGCGATCCGTAGAGATCAAAACTGCGGGTACACCGGATTTCTTTCTGAAATGCACGGGCAATAGCAACAAACGCGGCTGGGGGCAGGCGGGCGGCAACGGCGCAAACTGCGTGTTTACCGCGATCGGGCAGCAAATGACGGGAGATATTCTCTGGGACAGCATCAGTACGCTGGAACTGAACATGACGGAGAGCAGTACGCTCATGGGAGCGATCGTTGACGATGAATCGAATGCTGGGGACGGCGGGAACGGGTATGCGAACGTGACGGTCGACGCGACGTCCAAGTGGGTCGTGACCGGGGACAGCATTGTGACTGTTCTGAACAATTCCGGTACACTGATCGACGCAGAAGGAAGAACGGTCTCCGTTGTAGGACTTGACGGAGTCGTTTATGTGCAGGGCGACAGCATTTATACGGTCACGGTACAGACATATCACGGCTGAAACGGCCGATCGTTCGAAAGGCGTGGTGCGGGCATACCGCAGGCCGTCAGCACGGAAACCCGTGCTGACGGCCTTTTTTGCGCTTGTAAAGTGGAAACGCCGCCCTGAGCGGACAGCGTCTCGGTCAAATGAAAACCAAAGTAATGTGGGGCGTCTGCTCCAACGCCGATACAATATCGGAGCAGCCGGAGGCTGTCCCTGGGAAAAACCAGAGAATGCAGAACGCGGCGCCGCCATGCTTTCACATGCGTCCGGCGGACAAAAGAGACATATGCCGGCAGCTTGCGTGGAACAAGCGTTATTGTTCGCCGGATCCGTCCAGCTTTGCGCCGCAGGATTTGCGAATGCAGAGCTGCGGCTGAAGGACGACCTCCTGCGGCTGCCGGTCGGCGTCTGCGGGAGAATCGATGAGATCGAGCAGCATATGCGCCGCGATCGAGCCGAGCTGCTGAATGGGCTGCCGGATGGTCGTAAGCTCCGGCTCGGACAGCATGGCGACGGGGGAATCGGTAAAGCCCACGATGGCGATTTGCTCGGGAACCGGGACGCCGAGATCCCTGGCCGCACGGAGCGCGCCGAAGGCCATTTCGTTGCTGGCGCAGCAAAGCGCATCCGGCGCATCCGGCCCCTGCAAAAGCGACCACGCCTGCTGATAGCCGCCCTCGACCGTGTTCGGCGTGTTCAGGATCCAGCGCTCGTCGAAGGGAAGATCCTGCTCAAAAAAGGCGCGCCGCCAGCCGCCGCAATAACTGGCGGAGAATTGGAACGAGACCTGTTCAACGAGCAGTGCGATTTTGCGCCGCCCAAGCGAAAGCAAGTGGGAGGTCAGGCGGAATGTAGCCTCGCTGAAGTCCGAATAGCAGCGCGGGTAAACGGACGGCGCCCGGTCATATTTCCTTGCCAGCACAATCGGCGTATGGCTGCGGGTAAACCATGCGATCTCCGCCTCGTGGTAGTCGCGCAAGGCCCAGACGATCCCCGCGTAACGCTGCCGGCTCAGGGATTCAAGCTGCGCGCTTCGATATAGGGGCTCCGTGCTGATCGGCGCATAAAGCATTGTATGGCCGCTTGCCTGCAAAACCGAGGCAAAGCCGGAGAACGCCGGCTTATAAAACACATAGTCCTCAACGTCGAAAAGGAACAGAAGCATACGCGAAGCAGCGGCGCCGCCGACGGAGGACGAGCGCCGCGAAGAAACATAGTTCGTCTCCTGCATGGTGCGAAGGATGCGCTGGCGGGTTTCGGCATGTACCAGCTCCGGGTTGTTGATAGCGCGCGAGACCGTCGCAACAGAAACGTTGCAAAGACGGGCAATCTCTCGAATGTTGATGCGGACCAGTCCTCTCAAATCGATGTTAGCAAAACTCAGTATACCATAAAAGAACGCGGAAGAAAAACGATTTGACGGATGCGGATGAGAAAAATACAAAAAACATGGGCTTTGAAAGAATGCTGTTGACAAAAATGAAACACCATGGTACATTTGTTACAGAAAATTGTGCGCAATTTACAGTAACAAATCAATCGATGTCCATGAAAATCGACAGTATTTATGAACGGAGGTAAACAATGTCAACCAAGCCGAATGAAATTGACAAGAAAGCGGCAGAAAAGCCCGTCGATCAGGATTATCCTATCGATCACGTTCCGCTTTCGGCACGCAGATCGTTTTTCTCGATCGCTGCGGTCCTGCTGGGGATCACGTTCTTTGCTCCGACGATGTCCACCGGCGCACAGATCGCAACGGCGTTCAAGTTCTCGGATCTTCTGTGGATCACGCTGGTCGGCAACCTGATCCTTGGCGTGTATGTTGCACTGAACTGCGCCATTGGCGCAAAAACGGGCCTGACGTCGGTCATGCTTTCCCGTTATACGCTGGGCGTCGGCGGTTCCAAATGGGCGGGACTGCTGCTCGGCGGCACACAGATCGGCTGGTATGCTTACGTCAGCGCATATACCGGACAGCTCTTTGCAACGGCGTTCAATCTGCCGAACGCAGCCGTCTGGTTCACGCTTCTTTGGGCTATCGTGTTCGGCATCACCGCGATCTGGGGCTACTCTGCGATGGAGAAGGTGGCATACGTTGCGGTTCCGGCGCTGCTGCTGCTGGTTATCTACGTCCCCATCCTTGCAGCGCAGGCGAACGGCGGCTTTGCCGCGGTCACGCAGGCAGTTCCGACGGCGGAGATGAGCGTTGCGACAGCGATGACCGCGATCGTCGGAACCTTTGCCTCCATGGGTACGCAGGCATGCAACTGGTCCCGCTTTGCAAAGAACGCAAAGACGGCGTTCCTTGCGGGCTTCGTCGCATTCATGATCGGCAATACGATCATGCTGATGGCGGGCATCATCGGCGGCCTTGCCTACAATGAAGCGGACTTTATCGTCGTCATGCTGAGAACGGGTCTGATCTTCTTTGCACTTGTTGTTCTCACGCTGAACATCTGGACGACGGCGCATGCGGGCGCATACGCATGGGGCGTTGCGGGCGCGGAGATGGCAAACAAGCAGAACAAAACGCCGTTCCTGATCGGCGGTCTCGTGATCGCGATCATTCTGGCGGTTACGGGGTTCTATGCACAGCTTATCAACTTCCTCGTGCTGCTGGGCATCTTCATCCCGCCGCTCGGTGGCGTTATGCTTGGCGATTACTTCTTTATCTATAAGCGCAAGCTGCCCAAGCTGGGCTATATCAAGTTCAAGCTGTTCCGCATCGGGCCGGTTCTCGCTTATGTGGTCGGTGCTGTCGTCGCCTTTGTGACCGACCGCGCAGGGTTCGGCATTCCGCCGCTCTTTGGCATCATCGTGTCGGCCGTCTGCGTTCCGCTGTTTGACCGACTGCTTGCCGCGCTGAAGGTGAACGATCGCCATGAAGTTTCCGAGAATGCGGAAACGGTCTGAGTATGAATTGAAAAAAGGGGGGAAAACGTCATGAATACCGGAAACCTGTTTGCACTGAACGGAAAGATCGTGACGGAGGCGCTTAGCGTATGCTGCGTACAGTTTGCTCCGATCGGTGCGCAAACCATGGAGGAAGTAAACGAGAACACGGAACTCGTGCTTGACTATCTGGACACGGCTGTGAGTGCTTTTCCGGGCGTTGACTTGGTGGTTTTTCCGGAAGCATGCTTTCAGGGCTTCGCACCGGTGAACTTTGAAGAAGCCATGCTAGAGGAGGACAGCCCGCAGATCCGGCGTGTGCAGGAGCGCTGCCGCGCGCTTTCCGTTTGGAGCGTTGTGAATCCCCTGCTCAGGAGCGAGAGCGGGAAATGCTATGTCAACACGGCGTTTGTCATCAATGATCAAGGCGACATCGTTCACCGCTATGTCAAGATGAACCCGTGGATCCCGTTTGAAAACTCCGTGCCCGGAAAGGAATGCACGGTGTGCGACGGGCCGAAGGGATCGCACCTCGGCGTTATCATCTGTGCCGACGGTGACTATCCGGAGATTTGGCGCGAGGCCGCCTATCGGGGGGCGAACGTCATTATCCGGCCGACGCATTACATGGATCCGTGGTACAATGCCTGGGAGCTGACAAATCGTGCCAGCGCGTATTTCAACCAGGTCTATGTGGTGGGAGCAAACTGCTCGGGCTTTGCAAAGAACGAGACGCGTTCCTGCTTTGGGCGCAGTATGATCGTAGGCCCCGACGGCAATATCATCACGGAAGCCTGCAACGGCGGCCCCGGGATCATCAAAGCGGATCTGTATCCGGGCATCATTGACCGAATGCGCAGCCAGGCTGTGCATAGCAGCCCCATGTATTCGTTCTGTCATCGCGGAGCAAGCTGTCCGGACTGCGGCGGCAAGGGCAATCCGTCAATGGGATATACGGCATATCAGAAGCGAGAGGAGGAAACGGTATGAAAATGACAAAACCCTCCTATCCCGGACTGTTCCACTACATCCATAAAGCAATGGCCGATGTGGAATACCCGATCACAAAAGCCGCGCTGCTCGAGCAGATCGCCGATCGGCAGGTGATGGTGGATTGGGAGACGCAGGCACCGCTGCGAAGCTTTATCGAACCGATCCGGTGCGACGAGTTTACCTGCGCCGCGGATCTGTATTGCAAGATGATAGCGTTTCTGTAATAGGCTCTTTGGGGGATCCCCCCGGAGAAAAGAGATAAGCGCCCCCCATTCTCCCGAACGGCACAGCCGGGCGGGACGCAAACGAGCCCCAAGAGTTCGGGGCTCGTTTGCGTTCGTGCAGACGGGGGAAATGTTTGCGCAAACAAAGACCGGCAGCATGACCTTCCATGCCGCCGGTCTTTTGCATAGTGCGAATTCGATTACAGTTTCATCGCGGCTTCGTATGCGCCCCAAATGACACTGCGCAGGTTTCCGACCTGTTTGCAGTCGCCGACAAGCGTTACGTTGCTTGCCGGGAGCGGCGCGGGCTTGTAGCCGACCGAGGAAATGACGGAGTCGCAGGCGATCTCGATCTCTTTGCCGTCCTTGTCCGTGCAGACGACAGCGCCGTCGCGGACCTCCTTCAGCGTCGTTTCAAGATAGACCGGGACCTGTTTCCAGGCAAACCATTCGCGCAGGTACGAACTGTTCGCAAGGCACACGCCCTTCTGCGCGATCAGATCATTTTTCATCTCGATGACGGAGACGCTTTTGCCCTGCAGCGCAAGCTCATAGGCGATCTCGCAGCCCGTCAGGCCGCCGCCGATGACTGCGACATTCTCGCCGACCGGAGCGCCGCTCAGGAAATCGCAGGCCTCGATCATGCGCTCGTGGCCGGGAACGCCGCGCAGCACGACCGGTACGGAGCCCGTCGCAACGACGATTGGATCGCTGCCGAATGCGGAAAGATCCGTGATCTCCGTGGAAAGATGCACTTCGATGCAGAGTCGATCCATTTCACGGCGATACCATGCGAGCAGATCGCGAAGCTTTCCCTTGTAGCTCTCTGCGGAGGCGGGGATGAACGTGCCGCCCAGCACGTCCGCCTTTTCGTAGACGACAGGGTTGTGGCCGCGCAGCTTTGCAACGCGGGCGACCTCCATGCCGCCGATGCCGCCGCCGATGATGCGGATCGTCTTGGGGCTCGCTGTCGGCTGGATCCGATGCTTGTTCCACTGCATCATTTCAGCATTGACCGCGCAGCGTGCAAGGTGCAGCGAGTCACTGAGATCCTGATCGTTCGGCACGCCCTTGTAGTGGCACATGTTGAAACAGCCGTTGTGGCAGAGGATGCAGGGCCGGATGTCCGCTTCACGATCCTCGAGCACTTTGGTGAACCACGCGGGGTCGGCAAGGAAGTTTCTCGCGAAGCCTGCGCCGTCGATTCCGCCCTCCGCTATGGATTTTGCGGCGGCTTCCAGCGTCATACGGCCTGCGCAGACGACAGGGATATCCACGAATTTCCGGATATGCTCGACCTCTTCGAGGTTGCAGTTCTCCGGCATGTAGATCGGCGGATGCGCCCAGTACCATGCGTCATAGGTGCCGTTATCGCAGTTGAGCATATCATAGCCCGCATCCTGCAAGTACTTCGCGGCGATCTCGGATTCCGCCATGTCTCGGCCGACCTCGACGTAGTCCTCGCCGGGCAACGCGCCCTGCCGCATCCCCTTCGTCTTGGACACGACGGAATAGCGCAGCGAAACCGGGAAATCCTGTCCGCAGGCGGCTTTGATCGCCTTGACGATCTCCGCGGCAAAGCGGTAGCGGTTCTCGAGGCTGCCGCCGTATTCGTCGGTACGCTTGTTGACGTAGTGCAGCGTAAACTGATCGAGCAGATACCCTTCATGTACAGCATGGACCTCAACGCCGTCCACACCCGCATCCTTCAGCTTCTTTGCGGACTTTGCAAAGGAATCAATAAACTGCTGGATCTCCGCCTTGGTCATTTCGCGGGAGGGGAGCTTGTCTGACCAGCGGTTCGGGGCGGGGCTGGCGCTTGCGGTGATCTTGTCGAGATCCATGACGGGCTTGGACAGCACGCGCAGCACCTTGTTGTTGTACAGCTTCTCCATCATTTCGGAGACGGTGAAGCTGCGGCCGAAACCTGCGGTCAGCTGCACAAACAGCTTCGCACCGGTTTTGTGAAATTCCGGCATCCATTTTGCAAGATCGTCGTACATTTTCTGCTTTTTGTGGAGCCATTGCCCGTACATGGGGTTGTACACCGGCTGACAGCCGGGGAGAACGAGACCCACGTTGTTCTTTGCGACTTCCATGATGAAGCGTGCGCCTGCCTCATCAAAGTGGTTGATCTCCATCCAGCCAAAGAGGTTCGTGCCGCCCATCGAGGTCAGGACGATGCGGTTCTTGATCTCCACATTGCCGATCTTCCATGGGGTCAACAAGGATTCCAGTTCTTTTTTCACAGCGTATCTCCCTTCCATATCCTTCGTGGTCATCGATGAAAGCGCATCGCGGCCGACGCGCAATGAAACGGTTTTGCAATCACTTCTATTATAAAACACAAGTCGCGGCTTGACAAGGAAATACGCCGCGGGCAGCCGTCGTGCGAGCCGGCTGACGCACGGGATGAGGGCAACGGTTCGAGCGCGCGCCCTTGCTTCTGCGCAAGGCGGCATATCGTTCTGACAGGAAGCCGGACGGAGCGGTGACAACGGGCGGCGCGTTCGCATGGAGAGCGTACTTGGAGGGCTGGCACACTACGCTGCGGGAGACGGCAAAAGGGAGCCTCCGAACCATAAATCGGGATTGCTTTTTTCCATGCGCCGCGATACAATCGATGGAAACGCTTTGACGGGTAGAAGTTGACGTATGTATAGGGATCTGACGAAAGGAAGTATCACAAAAGCGTTGCTGCTGTTCGCGCTGCCCATGGCTGCGGGAGATCTGCTGCAACAGTTTTATAATATCGCGGATACGCTGATCGTAGGACAGGCGCTCGGCAAAAACGCATTGGCGGCGGTCGGCTCGGCGTATACGCTCATGACGTTTTTGACGTCGGTGTTTCTCGGTCTTTCCTTAGGCGCGGGCGCGATGTTCTCCATCTGTTTCGGCAAACGGGATCGGGATAGGCTTCGCAGTGCGGCAGTACACGCATTTGTCCTGATCTTTGCCGTGACGTTGCTGCTGGATCTCGCGGCCTATGCGCTGCTTGACCCTATTTTGCATTTTTTGCAGATCCCGACGGAACTGTATGCGGACATGCGCGAATACCTGCAGATCATTTTTGCAGGGCTTGCGGCGACGTTTTTATACAATTTTCTTGCCTGCTTTTTGCGTGCGGTCGGCAATTCCGTTGCGCCGCTCTGGTTCCTCGGCGCGGCAACGCTGCTGAATGTCGGATTGGATCTGCTCTTTGTGCTGGTATTCCATTGGGGAATCGCCGGAGCGGCGACCGCCACGGTGGCGGCACAGTATGTCGCGGGGATCGGACTTCTTTTGTATGTGCTGCACGGTTGCCGTGATTTTTTGCCGACGCGGGCGCATTTGCATTTCCGCGCGGACGTTCTACGGGAGTTGCTGAACTTGTCGCTGCTGACCTGCGCGCAGCAGTCCTCGATGAACTTCGGAATCCTTATGGTGCAGCGGCTCGTAGACAGCTTCGGACCGGTCACGATGGCGGCATTTGCGGCGGCTGTAAAGATCGATTCCTTTGCGTATCTGCCCGCACAGGATTTCGCGAATGCATTTTCGACCTTTGTTGCGCAGAATTACGGCGCGGGACACCGCGAGCGGCTGCGAAACGGGTTCCGGAAAGCGACGGGCACCAGCGTTCTCGTTTGTTGTGCGATCTCGGCGGCAGTGGTCTGCTTTGCGGAACCGCTGCTGCGGATCTTTGTGCAGGCGGGAGAGACGGAGGTGTTGGCCAGCGGCGTTTTGTATCTCCGCATCGAGGGCGCCTGCTATGCGGGCATCGGATGCCTGATGCTGCTCTATGGGTTTTACCGCGCCGTTGAGCGTCCCGGCATGAGCCTTGTTCTTACGGTCATCTCCCTCGGCACGCGGGTCGCGCTCGCCTATGCGGTCGCGGGGACGCTGGGGGAGATCGGCGTCTGGATTGCCATCCCGATCGGTTGGCTGCTCGCGGATGCGGCAGGCTATGGCTTTTATGCGTTGCGCAGAGAAACGCTGCTGCCGCCGCAGGACGCAGGGGAACGATCGGCCGAAACCGGGGCTGCATAGCGGCACTGACATATGACCGCGCAAAAACCGCAGTTGAAAAAGCGTCGATTTCCCACTATAATAGAAGAACAGTCGATAGAATTGTTCGAGTATTTGTGCGCGCAGGAAAACAGCCGGGACTTCGTCCGCCGCTATCGATATGAAAACATCATATGCGTTCAGACTGAAAAGAACGGGAAAAGGATAATCGATGAAAAAAGACGCCGACCCATCCAATAAGTATCACAATCAGTCGATCATGAAAGCCATTTCGGCACTGAAGCTGTTTTCACATACGGAATATGAGCTGAGTATCAGCACCATTGCGGAACGTTTGGAAATGCCGATCAGCACGACGCACCGCATTTTGAACACGCTGGAAAGCGTGGGATACATCAGCAAAAACGCCGACAACGGGAAATACCGGCTTGGGATAGGCTGTTTTATCCTTGGAAGCAACGTGCGGCTCTATCAGGAAATGGCGCAGAAGGCGCAGCCGTTTCTCCAAGAGCTTTCGCAGCGGTATAACGAAACGGTCAATTTTTCAGTCGGGACGGATAAGGACGAGATCCTTTGTATCGCGAAGATCAACGCAAATCGCAGCTTTTTTGCGACGCCGGAGGTCGGGGGAACGCGAAAGATTCAGATTTCTTCCTGCGGCAAGTGTATTCTTGCCTTTGCCGATCCTGCGAAACAGAACAGCATCATCTCAAGGATCGAGTTTCGAAAATACACGCCAAATTCGATCAGTACGGAAATGCAGCTCCGGGAGCAGTTGGAGGTCATTCGCCGCACGGGGTATGCGATCGACAATATGGAGGGGGAAAACGGACTGTATTGCTGCGGCGCGCCGGTGTTCTTTGAAAACAGCGGCGAGTGTGCGGGCGCGATCAGTATTTCCATTCCCATCGGGCGTGTGCCGTCTCCGATCGACAATTTGATCGCGGACGTGGTTCATATTGCGAAGAAGATTTCGAGAGAGCTGAGCGCAGGCAGCATCTGATTTGAAGAACAACAGAAGAAAGAAATGGGGAGCAAGCCGCATTATCGGTTCGCTCCCCATTTTTTAGGGAAAGACAAGGGGGAAGAAAGTCATGTTATTTCGCTTGCGCGCTCAGGGAAACGTTGCCGAGCGGGCCGAAGCGGACGAATACGTGGTCGCCGGGGCGGAAGTCGAACACCGGGGTAAATGCGCCGGAGAGGATGATCTCGCCTGCACGCAGGGGCGTTCCGAAAGAATTCATCTTGTTTGCGAGCCAAACCACCGAGTTGACCGGGTTGCTGGCCATAACGGCGGCGCCGCAGCCGGTGTACATGAGCTCGCCATTGCGGAACGAAGCCATCGGGATCATGGACAGATCCAGATCGTTGATGGGAACGAGACGATTGCCGCCGGTGACGACACGGGCGTAGGAAGCTGCATCAGAGACGGTATCCTGGATCTTGATGCGCCAGTCCTTGATTCGGCTGTCGACGATCTCAAGCGCGGGCATAACGCCTGCGGTCGCGTCGATGACGTCCCAAGCCGTGACGACCTTTTTGTCCAGATCCTTTTTCAGAACAAAGACGATCTCCGCCTCGATGCGCGGGCAGATCATCTTGCCTGCGTCGATGCACTCGCCGTCTTTGACCCAGCCAGCGTCCGTCATGACGCCGTAATCCGGCTCATGAACGCCGACCTGGTCGCGAATGCCCTTGCTCGTCAGGCCGATCTTTTTGCCGATGACAACTTCGCCGCGTGCGAGCTTCAGGTCGATAACGGCCTTCTGGATGGCGTAGGCATCCTGAATGGTGATGTCGGGATAGCGGTCGGTCAGCGGAAGAATCGGTGTTGCGGTATCTTCTGCAACCAACAGTTCGTTTGCAAGCTGTTGAATCAACACTTGATCCATGAATCGTGTCCTCCTGTTTGTCGTTTGAAGTGCTGATACCATTATAGTAGAGGCGTGAAGAGAAGTAAAGTGTATTTTTCCGATATACGGAAACTTAATTCAAATTTTGAAATTACTCTTGCGATTTTGATGCGCGTATAGTATTCTAAGCATGAAATCAAAAGTGCATTCCGCAAGGCGAACCGGAGCGAATGATCCCGAAATCTATCGGCATTCTACTAAAAAAACCGACACAGTTATGCGGGAAATCCTCAGAGTTAGCCATACAGATAGAACGTTTTCGACTGCGGGTTCATTCCGCAGGATATATAAATGATAAGCAGTGAGACTCGTAGACATAATTCAATGGAAAATGTTTCCGCATAGCGGAAAAGGAGGAAAAAGAGTTGGAAAACAAGAAAATCAAAGTCGGCATTTTGGGACCGGGCAACATTGGCACGGATCTGATGTATAAGGTCATGCGCAGCCCCGTGCTGGAGATGTCAGTCATGCTGGGTGTTGTGGATTCCGCGGGTATTGCTCGTGCGAAGGCGTTGGGCTTCGACACCTCTCTGGAGGGTGTACAGTACCTCGAAAAGCATCCGGAAAAAGCGGACATCGTGTTCGATGCGACCACTGCGCGCGCACATATCGAAACGAACGCGCCCGTTCTGGAGCGTCTCGGAAAGATCGCGATCGATTTGACGCCTGCGGCGATCGGCGAGATGGTAACGCCGATGGTCAACATGCAGGACTGCATTCAGAAGAAACTGCACAACGCAAACCTCATCACCTGCGGCGGCCAGGCGACAACGCCGATCGTATGGGCGATCCATAACGCAATGCCCATCAAGTACGCAGAGGTCGTTACTTCCGTTGCGAGCGCGAGCGCAGGCATCGGCACCCGCCGCAACATTGACGAATACAGCCGCACCACGGCGGGCGCTCTCGTCAACATCGGCGGAGCGGAGACTGCGAAAGTCCTGACCGTTTTTAACCCGGCGATCCCTGAACCGCCGATGCGCAACACGATCTACTGCATCCCGAAGGATCCGGATCACGTTGATCTCGAAGCCATCCGCACTGCGGTTTACAACATGGTCGAGGGCATCAAGGGATACGTCCCCGGCTATGAGCTGACACTGCGCCCGGTCTACGACAACGGCATCGTCACCACGATCGTTACCATCCATGGCCAGGGCGATTTCCTGCCGCCGTATGCCGGCAATCTGGATATGGAGACGTCCTCTGCGATCAAGGTTGCGGAGCTCTATGCGGAATCGATGCTGAAAGGGGAGTTCTAAGAATGAGCGAAATGAAATCCAGTGTCCGTCTGATCGACACCACACTGCGTGACGGCAGCCACGCGGTCTTCCATAAGTACACGGCACAGAACATCACCGACATCTGCGCGGGCCTCGAAAAGGGCGGCGTGTATGCGGCGGAAGTCGGCCACGGCGCAGGCCTTGGCGGTTCCATCCTTGAGTACGGCTTTGCGACGGAGAGCGACCGCACCATGATGCAGAGCGCGCGCAAAGTGCTGAAGAACACAAAGCTCGCAGCGCTGCTGGTTCCGGGTCTCGGCACCATGGACGATCTGCGCATGGCGGCGGGCGAAGGCCTCGACATCGTGCGCGTTGCACTGCACTGCACCGAAGTCACCGCGGGCGAACAGCATATTATGCTGGGCAAAAAACTCGGTCTTACCACGGTCTGCTTCTTCATGATGTGCCACATGACGTCGCCGGAAGCACTTGCGGAGCAGGCAAAAATGGCGAGCGAGTATGGCGCGGACATCATCTACATCGCGGACTCCTCCGGTGCGCTGACCCCGCAGGGCATGCGTGACCGCGTCCATGCGATTCAGGCAGTAGTGGATCTGCCCATCGGCGTTCATACGCATAACAATCTGGGCCTCGGCGTCGGCAATGCGATCACCGCGGTCGAGTGCGGCGCAGCTTACTGCGACGGTTCCCTCGAAGGCCAGGGCGCAGGCTGCGGCAACGGCAACATTCAGGCCATCGCGGCAGTTCTCGACAAGATGGGCGTCAAGACCGGCGCGGACATCTATGCGCTGATGGACGTTGCGGAGCAGTCGGTCCGTCCGACCATCCACCATTCCCTCGAGATCACGAACGAGTCCATCACGCTGGGCTACAACGGCATCTATTCGAGCTTCTATCAGCATACGAAGGAAGCCTCCGAGCGCTATGGCATCCCGGCACGTGAGATCTTCACGGAGCTTGGAAAGCGCAAGGTCATCGGCGGTCAGGAAGACCAGATCATCGACATCTGCTACGAGATCCTCGACAAGAGGAAAGCTGAGGCGAAGAAATAGCTAAGTAACACACAAATAGGAAGGAGAAACAGAATGCGCAGTTCTCAAGTCAAAGACGGCGTGATCCGCTCTACGCAGCGATCCCTGCTGAAAGCGACCGGTCTGTCTGACGAAGATCTGAAGAAGCCGTTGATCGGCATCGTGAACTCGTTCAACGAGGTCAACCCCGGCCACGTCCATCTCCGTGAGATCGCGGAAGAGGTCAAGATCGGTATTGCGTCCGCGGGTGGCGTCGGACTCGAGTTCCCCGCTATCGCATTGTGCGACGGTATTGCCATGGGGCATTCCGGTATGCGGTATCCTCTCGCGAGCCGTGAGCTGATCGCGGACTCCATTGAAGCCATGACGGAGGGGCATCAGCTTGATGCGCTCGTTATGGTCACTAACTGCGATAAGATCACGCCCGGTATGCTGATCGCGGCAGCGCGTCTCAATATCCCGAGCATCCTGATCGCGGGCGGCCCCATGTACTGCGGCTATTATGAAGGCAAGCGCGTTGACGGCGCAGGCCTCTACGAAGTGGCGGGCATGGTTTCCGTCGGCAAGCTCACGGAGCAGCAGGTCAGCGAGATCGAAGAGCAGGCATCCCCCGGCTGCGGCGCCTGCGGCATCCTCGGCACCGCAAACTCCATGAACTGTCTCGCGGAAGCGCTTGGTATGGCGCTGCCGTGGAACTCCACGATCCCCGCTTATCTTGCAAAGCGTAAGGCGCTTGCCCGCAAGACCGGCGAAACCATCATGGAGTTGTTCAGAAACGATGTGAAGCCGCGCGACATCATGACGCGTCAGGCGTTCCTGAACGCGGTCGCGGTCGATATGGCTATCGGCGGATCGTCCAATACGGTTCTGCATATGCTCGCGATCGCGAAGGCGGCGAAGGTCGAGCTCACGATCGACGACTTTGATGAGCTCTCCAAGAAGTCCAAGAAGCTCATCCAGATGCGTCCCGGCGGAGACATGTACATGGAAGACATGTACCGTGCAGGCGGACTGGGCGCCATCATCAAAGAGACGGCAAAGCTCGACTTTGTCGATCTGAACCTGCCCACCGTGACCGGCAAGACCCAGTGGGAGAACGTCAAGGACTGCACGATCACGGACAGCAACGTCATCCGTACCATGGAGAACGCGTTCTATCCCGAGGGCGGCCTTGCGATCCTGCGCGGCAATATCGCAAAGGACGGCGCAGTCGTCAAGCAGGCTGCGGTCGCACCGGATATGCTCGTTCACAGCGGTCCCTGCAAGTGCTTTGACATGGAAGAGGACGCGGTGGAAGCGATCCTGACCGGTAAGATCGTCCCCGGCGACGTGGTCATCGTTCGCTACGAAGGCCCCAAGGGCGGCCCCGGTATGCGTGAAATGCTGACGCCGACCGCTTCTGTCTGCGGCGCAGGCCTCGACAAGAGCGTTGCGCTGATCACGGACGGTCGGTTCTCCGGCGCGACCCGCGGCGCGGCCATCGGCCATGTGTCCCCGGAAGCGGCGGAGGGCGGCGAGATCGCTCTGCTGCGCGACGGCGACATTATCGAGATCAATATCCCTGCACGTACGCTCAACGTCAAGCTCAGCGATGAAGAGCTGGAAGAGAGAAGAAAGCAGTGGAAGGCGCCGGAACCCAAGGTGACGGAGGGCTACCTCTCACGCTATGCAAAGACTGTCCGCTCCGCCAGCTTCGGCGCGGTCGTCGAATAACATTAAGGAATGCAGGCGGCGAAACCGCCGCCTGCAGAAAAGACCAAGGGAACAAAAAAGTAGGAGGTATTACTGAAAAATGGGTGACCCAATTGTTCTTCTCTGGCTCGCAATATCGATTGCGATTATCCTTGTTCTCATCCTCAAGCTGAAGATGAACGCGGCGCTTGCAATGTTTGTCGGCGCTCTGTTTATGGGCTTCGCGAGCGGTGAGGGCCTCTCCGCGACCGTTTCCAACATCAGCGCTGGCTTCGGCAACACGATGAAGGGCATCGGTCTCTCCGTTGGCTTCGGCGTTATGCTCGGCCAGCTCATTGCAGACGTTGGCGCAGTGCAGACCATTGCCAACAAGATCCTGAAGGCGTTCGGCGAAAAGAAAGCCGACTACGCGCTCGGCGCAACCGGCTTCATCGTTTCTATCCCGGTTTTCTATGATGTCGGCGTCGTCATTCTCACGCCTCTGGCCAAGCAGCTCAGCAAGAAGAGCTCCCAGAAGATCCTGCCCGCGTTCATCGGCGCACTGGTCGCCGGTCTCGGCATCGCGCACACCTTCATTCCCCCGACGCCCGGCCCCATGACCGGCGGCGAACTGCTGGGTGTACCGATCGGCACGACCATCCTCTGGGGTATCATCATCGGCCTGCCGACCTTCATCCTCTCGATGATCGTCTACAACAAAGTGTTCCTTGGCAACAAGAAGTTCTGGAACCCCGAGACCTGCGAAGAGCATGATCCCATTGCGGAAGCGGAAGCAGCGAAGAGAGCGGAAGAGCTCTCCGTCTCCGAGGACAAGCTCCCCAGCTTCTTTGCAGCGCTCCTGCCCATCTTCCTGCCCATCGTGCTGATCCTTCTCACCACCGTTTGGGGTGCGATCGCAGGCAACGACAACGTTCCGGATTTCATCAAGATGCTGGGCTCCAAAGAGATCGCTATGCTCTGCGGCGTCATCGCAGCCATGATCGTCTGCCTCTCCAAGAAGCGCATGACGCTTGCTCAGGTTGAAAAGAGCATCACCGTTTCCGTTGCATCCGCAGGTACCGTCCTGCTTATCACCGGTGCGGGCGGCGGCTTCGGCAGCGTCCTCACGGCTTCCGGTGTTGGCGAAGTGCTGAGCAACGTGCTCGCATCCGCGCATATCCCGGTCATCATCTTTGTCTGGTTGATTGGCGCGCTGCTCCGCTTTGCGCAGGGCTCCGGCACGGTCGCCATGATCACCGCGATCTCCCTCGTGTCCTCCATGGGTACGCTGGGCGTCAGCCCGATCCTCGTTGCGCTTGCTGCGTTCTCCGGTTCTCTGGGCTGCGCGCATGTCAACGACTCCGGCTTTTGGATCACCACGAAGATCGGCGGTCTGACCACCGAGGGCGGTCTCAAGACCTACACCCTCATGTGCTTCCTCGTCTCCATCATCAGCTTGGCGCTGATCCTTGTTGCGAGCCTCTTTATCTAATCGCAAACAGGAAAGCATACTTGTCTTGGGCGTAAGCCTCAATGCGGAGCAGGGCCGGCGACGGTTCTGCTCCGCAAAGTTCCAAAACACAGCAACAGCGAAGGAGGATCCACTATGAAAACTTTGATCATCGGCGGCGATGCAGCCGGTATGAGCGTCGCTTCCAAGCTGCGCAGAGCAGACCCTGCCGCGCAGGTGACCGTTTTTGAGCGCACGTTGGAGACCTCCTACGGCGCTTGCGGACTGCCGTATTACATTGGCGGCGTGAACAACGACGCGGACAAGATCCGGATCCGAAAGCCGGACGCGTTCCGCGCAAGCGGTATCGACCTGCGCCTCCTGCATGAGGTGGTGCATGTGGACGCCGCAGCACGCACGGTAACGGCGGTGAATCTTGCAAACGGAGAACAGGTCACAGAAACATATGACGATCTGGTCGTAGCATCGGGCGCATCCCCGGTGAAACCGCCGATCGAGGGCATCGGGCTTTCGGGCGTGCATACGCTCAAGAGCATTGCGGATGCGGAAAAGATCCGCAGTGAAGCGGAACAGCCGTCCGTTCGGGACGTGGTCATCGTTGGAGCAGGGTACATCGGGCTGGAATTGGCAGAGTCCTTTGTGCGGCTGGGCAAGCGTGTCACAATTCTCGAAATGGCGGCGCGTCCTATGCTGGTCATGGACGAAGACTTTACAGATTTGATTTTGGATGCGCTTGCGCGCAATGGCGTTTGCCTCAAGACCTCGGAGTGCGTACAGGCGATTCGCGGAGTGAACGCCGCTGCGTCCGTTGTGACGGATCACGGCGAGTATCCCGCGCAAATGGTCATCCTCAGCGTCGGGGTGCGTCCGAATACCGGTTTTTTGAAAGATACCGGCGTTGCGCTGCTGAAGAACGGCGCGGTCGTTGTGGACGATCAGATGCGCAGCAGCGTTCCGCACATCTACGCGGCAGGCGACTGTGCGACGATCCGCAACCTCGTGACGGGGAAGCAGGTGTTCCTGCCGCTCGGCACCAACGCCAACAAGCAGGGAAAAGTGCTTGGCGAAGTGTTGACCGGGAAAAACACGCATCTTGACGGCGTGCTCGGCACCTCCATGTGCCGTATCATTGACCTCGAGGTCGCGCGTACCGGCATCAATGAACGCGAAGCGCAGGAGGCCGGCATTCCGATCAAGACCGCGTTGACAACGGCAATGACACGCCCGCCGTACTATCCGAACGGCTGCAAGCTGACGGTCAAGCTCTTTTGCCATGCGGAGAATGGCCGCCTGCTCGGCGCGCAGCTCGCAGGCTTGAGCGGCGCTGCTTCGCGCATCGGCATGTGTGCCGCTGCGATCACTGCGGGAATGACCGCAAAGCAGCTTGCCATGGCGGATCTCGGCTATGCGCCGCCGTTTAATTTCGTTTGGGATCCCGTGCAGCTCGCGGCGGGGATGCTGAAATAAATTTAATATGTAGAAACACATTCCATCTCAACGGATAGAGGGAGGAAACGATGAACAAATTGTTGGATCTCGCGGCTGCGGTCGCAATGGTAAACGACGGCGATACGGTCGCTTTCGGCGGCAATGTGTTGTATCGCTCGCCTATCGCGGCGGTAAAGGAACTGATCCGTCAGGATAAGAAAGATCTGCATCTTGTGAAGACGGCCATCGCCTATGAAGTGGATCTTCTTTGCGCGGCGGGCGCGGCGAGTCGCGTTACGGCGGGTTTCGTCGGCTATGAAGGAGAATTTGGCCTTTGCCGCTGGTATCGCAAGGGCGTGGAATCGGCGACAGTCAGGGCGGACGAGAACGCCTGCTATTCCGTCATTACGGCACTGCGCGGCGCCGCATACGGCGTTCCGTTCCTGCCGATTCGCGGCATGCTGGGCTCCGACCTTCTGGACGCGGTCGGATTCCGCAAGGTCACCTGCCCGTATACCGGTGAGAAGCTCGTTGCTATTCGAGCGATCGCGCCGGACGTCGCGTTCCTGCATGTGCAGAAGGCGGACGAAATGGGCAACGGCTGCATCATCGGGCCGACGTATGAGGATACGGTGATCGCTCGCGCGGCGAAAAAGCTTGTTCTGACTGCGGAAGAGATCGTGCCGAGCAGCTATTTTTCCGAGGATCCGAACCGCGCGTCCATTCCCGCGGTTTTGACCACCGCAGTCGTCAAGGCGCCCGGCGGGGCAAAGCCCTGTGCAGTCAGCGGATGCTATGACATGGACCGCGAGGAGCTTCGCGCCTTCCTTGCGGAGAAGGACCCGGATGCGGCGCTCCGCGCCGCCGGCATTGAGAGGAGGAAGGACGCATGAGCCTTGATATTTCAAGAACTGCCGACCTGATGGTCATCGCCATTGCGCGCGCCCTCGTGAAAGGAGAGAGCGTATTCCACGGACTTGCCTCCACGATCCCGCACATCGCGATCCAGGTCGCCGATCGCGGGATGCAGAAAGAACTGAACTATGTAAACATCACCGGCGGGTATCTGATGCACCCGGAGACCGTTGTGACTTCGACGGACGGCGACAATCTCTACAACGGCACGACCTGCAGCTTCAATCTGACCGACATTTTCGACTTTGCCGCGCGCGGCCGACTGGACACGGCGTTTTTGGGCGGCGTGCAGATCGATCAGACGGGACACCTGAACAACACCTGTATCGGCTCGTATGCGAAGCCGAAGGTCAAGCTGCCCGGCGGCGCTGGAAGCGCAGTGCTCGTTCCGAATGCGCATCGCGCTCTGGTCTGGCGCACCAAGCATGACAAGCGGACGTTTGTGGAACATGTTGATTTCATTACAAGCGTCGGTCACGTCGCGAAGGTCTTTACTCCGCTGTGCGTAATGGAAATGCGCGACGGCAAGCTCGAGCTTGCAGAGCTCTATCCCGGCGTTTCTTATGAAGAAGTGCAGGAAAACACCGGCTTCCCCATCGGCGATCGCTATCGCGTAATGCCGGAGATCACAGAGGAAGAAATGGCGTGCCTGCATGCGGTCGATCCGAACCGCGCGCGGGACACCGAGTTTTAACTCGCCCTGTTTCACATGCAAGACCGGCTCGTTTTACGGAGGACGCGTCGCCTTGTACTGCTTCCATAATAGGGATTACCTCTCAGAAGCACACCGCTTGCCCGGCGGTGTGTTTCATTCTATCTATAGAAAATAGGGGGCTATCCATTTCAGAAGCGGACAGGGAGAGATGCGGATGAATGCCCGTTCCGCCGATCCGCATGGCAGGAGGAAGCATGTACGGAAGCACTGGAAAGGCGTATATCCGATCAGACGATGTGCATTCGCTGATGCATGAAAAGATAAAAGGCGGTTCGTGTGGAAACCGCCCGTTTTGTCTGCATGAAAACGCAGAGCGTTTTAGCTTGCGCATCAATCACCGTCAAATGATCTTTATGCCGCGCGCCGCAGAGACAACGTTCATTTCTTCCTGCTGTACGGGGTATTGCAAAGCGGCAGCTCTGTGCGGAATGTCCCGTCGTACTGATAATATGCATCCGCGATCGCAGGCGCTGTCGGGATCGAGGTGATCTCGCCGATACCGATCGCGCCGTATGCCATCTTGAAGCCGGGTTTCTCGATGATGCGGGCTTCGATCTTCGGAACGTTGTTTGCTTTGAAGAGACCGAGCGTGCCGAACTTTGCCGTCGGTACGCAATCCTTCAGCGGATATTGCTCCGTGAGCGCATACCCCATCGACATCACAACGCCGCCCTCGATCTGCCCCTCGACGGAGAGCGGATTGATCGCGCGGCCCACGTCATGCGCCGCGATGATGCGTTCGAGCTTTCCATCCTCCCCCAGAACGGCTACCTGCGTGGCATAGCCGTAGGCGACATGGCTGACGGGGTTCGGCTTGTCGGAGCCGAGCGGATCGGTCTTTGCGAGATATTCGGCGTAGTATTCCTGCCCTTCAAAGTCGGACAGCGGCCGCCCTTCGCGGGCGTCGTTGAAGAGCAGACACGCACGGCGCGCAGCCTCTCCCGTGATGAGCGTCTGACGCGAACCGGAGGTCGTGCCGGAATCCGGCGCGTTGTAAGTATTCGCACGCTCGTACACGATCTCATCGCGCGGCAATCCCGTCGTCTCCGAAACGATCTGCACGAGAACCGTGCCAAGTCCCTGGCCGATGCAGGAAGCGCCCGAATAGATGTGGAGCTTACCGTCCTGTACGGCGAGACGCACGCGGCCCTTGTCGGGAATGCCGACGCCGACGCCGGCGTTCTTCATGGCGCAGGCAAGACCCGCATATTTTGCATTTTCAAAATCGTCGCGCACGGCGAGAAGCGTTTCCACAAGCCCGGTGCTGTTGTCCACAATCTGTCCGTTCGGGAGCACCTGGCCCGGGCGGATCGCGTTGCGGTAGCGGATCTCCCAGGGAGAGATGCCGAGCTTGTGCGCCATCTGATTCAGCAGCGTCTCAATCGCAAAGCACGTCTGCGTCACGCCGAAACCGCGGAATGCGCCGGCGGGCGGGTTGTTCGTATAATAAGCGTAGCCGTCGATCTCAAAGTTTTGATAGTTGTATGGACCGGCCGCATGGGTACAGGCGCGTTCGAGCACGGGACCGCCAAGGGAGGCATAAGCGCCGGTATCTGCGATGACGGTCGCGCGAACGCCCTGAATGGTGCCGTCGTTGTCGCACGCAAGCGTGAATTCCATATCCATGGGATGACGCTTCGGGTGGACGATAAGGCTTTCGGCGCGTGTCAGCTTGACCTTGACAGGCCGTTTTGCGAGGAAAGCGATGAGCGCGGAAAGGTGCTGTACGGTGACGTCCTCCTTGCCGCCGAAACCGCCGCCCACGAGTTTGTTCTCGACCCAGACTTTTTCGAGCGGGAGACCGAGCACAGGCGCCGTCTCAAAGCGGGAATCGTATGTACCCTGATCTGTAGAGTAGATGAGTACGCCGTCCGCACGCGGCACTGCCACGGCGCATTCCGGCTCAAGGAACGCGTGCTCGGTAAACGGCGTTTTGAACGTCGCGGTCAGAACGTGCGGGCTGTTTTTGATCGCAGCATCCGCATCGCCGCGTTTGACGTGCTTGTGCGCGAGAAGGTTGCCGCCCTTATGGAGCTTCGGCGCGCCATCGGCCATGGCTTCATACGGATCACGCACGGGCGGAAGCACTTCGTATTCGACCTCGACGAGCTTCTTAGCCTCCTCCAGGATCTCCGGCGTTTCCGCGGCAACAAGGCAGATCGTATCGCCGAGATAGCGCGTTTCGCTGCCGACAGGGATCATAACGTCCCAATCCTTGACAAGGTGGCCGACGATGTTGAGACCGGGGATGTCCTCCGCAGTATAAACGGCGACAACGCCGGGCAGCGCGCGTGCGGCTTCCGTATGGATCGCGAGCACCTTAGCGCGCGGGTATGCGCTGCGCACGGCGCTTCCGTAGATCATGCCGGGCAGATACATGTCGTCGGGATACTCGCCGTATCCCAAGACTTTTTCCCGCACATCGAGCCGATGGACGCGTGCGCCGACACGCCATGCAAGCTGCTGCTCGGGAACTTTGCCCTCGCGCAGGATGCGCGCCGCGATCCTGACCGCCTCCACGATCTTGACATAGCCCGTGCAGCGGCAGATATTGTTGCGCAGTGCATAGCGGATCTCATCCTCTGTGGGATCCGGGTTCACGTCGAGCAGGCCCTTCGCGCACATGACCATGCCGGGAATGCAGAAGCCGCATTGGACGGCGCCCGCTTCGCCGAAGGCATAGGCATAGGTCTCCTTTTCAAAGTCCGACAAGCCCTCGACGGTCATAATATGCCTGCCTTCGAGCTTGTCGGTCTGCTGTACACAGGCTTTTACTGCCTTGCCGTCGATCAGAACGGTGCAGGTGCCGCAGGCGCCCTCCGAGCAGCCGTCCTTGACCGAGGTGAGACGCAGCGTGTCGCGCAGATAGCGCATGAGCTTTTGATTCTTTTCGACGGTCACAGGAGTGCCGTTGACGAAAAAGCTTGCCATAGTTTTGCTCCTTTGATAAGTTCGGGAAAGGGTGTGTTCGCTTGAAAAAACGCATGAAAGCACACGCTTTTGTAAGCGGCCGGGAGACGAAAGGTCCCCCGGCACAGATTCGGTACTGCTTTCACTCAGCCCAGCAGATAGGAATAATCGTTGAGGACTGCAAACAGGATCTTCTCGATCTCCGGGTCGAGGTGTTCCGGCTGATCGAGGTCGATCTCAACTGCGCCGCCTTCCGTGCGGAGCAGGAAACGCTTATCCGCAAGATGGAAGAAGCCGGGATTGTCGCTCTCGCGGAAGGCGGCCTCCGTGGAGAAGAGCGTCAGCTTCTCCTTGTAGGGTCGGCTGTCGTACGGGCAGAACACAAGACAGTTGCCGCACTCGTTGCAGAGCCGGTCTATGTGCAGAATCTGCGGCATGTCGAGCCCCTTGACGTCCAGCGCAATGTTCGCGCGGTTCGGGCAGACCTGTACGCAGCATTCGCACACGGTCGAGCATGCAAGACAGCGGTTGGCTTCCTTATCCGCGCTGTCATAGGTCTTGAGAATCCCCTGCTTGTCATAGCAGCGCTGCTCGCAGGTCTTTGCGCAGGCGGGGATCTCATATTCATATGCGCCGAGGATCGCGTCCGCGACCTTTCTTGCGTCCGCAATGCATTCGACCACGGTGGAAGGCCCGCGGTTTGCGTCGCCGATAACATACACGCCGTCGAGGTTCGTCTGCAGTAGTCCGTCTACGGCGGCACGGCCGCGTTCGGTCAGCGCGATGCCGTTCTCACGGAAGAAATCGCCGTCCACGGATTCGCCGGTGGCGAACACGAGCGCCGTGCAGGGGACTTCCACGGTCTTGCCGGTCGCGACGGGGGAGCGACGGCCGGAAGCGTCCGGATCGCCGAGCTTCATGGCGTCGCAGAGCAGCATGCCGTTTTCAAGCGAGCGCGGCGCGAGCAGTTCGCAGAATTCCACGCCGTCCGCGAGCGCGAGCATGAGCTCTTCTTCGTCCGCGGGCATGTAGCGGCGGGTGCGGCGATATACGAGGCGCGCATGCTTGACGCCCTTGACACGCTTTGCGGTGCGCGCAGCGTCCATGGCGGTGTTGCCGCCGCCGATCACGACGACGTCCGTGCCGAGCTCGCCGAGCGTCTCATTCTTATACTGCTCGAGGAAATCGAGAACATTCATCCCGTCGCCCTTTTCGAGCTTGACCTGGCCGTGCTTCCATGCGCCGACCGCGTAGACGATGTGCGTATAGCCCCGCGCCTTCAGCGTTTCGAGCGCAGGCGCTTTTTCGCCGGTTTTGACAGTCACGCCCATGGCCTGCATGATCTCCGTATCCCGATCGATGCCGAGCTCGCCGATGCGGAAGGGGGGGATGACGTAGCGGACGATGCCGCCGAGCTTTTCCCGCTGCTCGAACAGCGTAACGTCTGCACCTTCGCGGCCGAGGAAGTAGGCCGCCGCCATGCCCGCGGGACCGCCGCCGATCACGGCAACGCGCACGCCGTCCTTCTTTTCGCACTTGGGTGCGAGCGTACCGATGACGTCATCAAAACCGCGGCGTGCCGCAACGAGCTTCGCGTCGCGGATGCGGACGCTTTCCTCATAGAAATTGCGGGTACACTTGTCCATGCAGTGATGACTGCAAATGCGTCCCGTGATGAAAGGCAGCGGGTTTTTCTCGAGGATGAGCCTGAGCGCAGCCGCATATTCGCCTTTGCCGACAAGCTCGATGTATTCGGGAATATCCTGATGGATCGGGCAGCCATGCGTGCAGGGCGCCGTGAAGCAGGAGGTCAGAGGGACTTTTTTGTCGAGCTTGCGCTCCGGAATGGGCTTGACGGGCTTTTCGTTGCGCACGTCGCTCTTGCTGCGGGACGCAAGGTAGGCAACCTTGCCCACGGACACGCCGTCAAACGGCTTGTAGGGCTCGGACTTGAGCTGATCCGCCATCTGCGTGAGCCGCTGGTAGCCGCCGGGCTTGAGCAGCGTTGTTGCGAGCGTGATCGGCCAGATGCCTGCGTCGAACAACTCGACGATATTAAAGGTATCGATGCCGCCGGAGAAGGAGAGCCGGAGCTGTCCGTCGAACTCCGCGCTGATGCGCTTGGCCATCTCGATGGTGAGCGGGTAGAGCGAGCGGCCGCTCATGTACATTTCACCGCTGGGCAGCTCGCCGCGCGTGACTTCGACAGGGAAGGTGTTGGACAGCTTGAGACCGAAGGTCACGCCATTTTCCTTTGCCTTTGAGAGCAGACGCTTGAACATCGGGACTGCGTCGCGGTACTGGAGATCCTCATTGAAGTGGTGCTCATCGAACACGACATAGTCGAATCCGAGGTCGTCAAGGATCTTGCGCGCGCTGCCGTAGCCCAGGATCGTCGGGTTGCACTTGACGAAGGTGTTGAGCTTTTTCGTATCGATGAGGTACGCAGCGATGCGCTCGATCTCCTGCGGCGGGCAGCCGTGCAGGGTGGAAAGCGTGATGGAGGTGCAGACCTTCGGGCTGATGGCGTCGATATACGCCTCGTCGACGCCCGGAAGCTCCGCAAGATGCGCCTTTGCCCAGTCACGGCACTCGTTCCAGATGGGGAGTTTGGAAGCATCCTTGAGACCTTCGATGAAAGCGTCGATCTTGGGACTCGTGATGCCGGCGTAGTCATAGCCGACGCTCATATTAAAGATGAAGCCGCTCGGATTGCCGAGCTTCCAAGCGCGGGCAAGGAGCTTCAGCGCGAACCACGCCTTGACATACTCTTCAAGAGCGGCGGGAACGGTGAGTTCCGTGGACCATTCGCAGTTGTAGCACTCGTCCTCCGCGAGAATGCAGGGCTTCGGCACGCACTTGGACAACTCTTCGCCGTCCATGATCTGTACGGTCTTGAGCTCAAAGAAACGGCTGCCTGCATAGTAAGCGGCGATCAGGTTCTCCGCAAGCTGCGTATGCGGGCCGGCGGCGGGGCCGAAGGGCGTTTCGAGATGCTCGCCGAACAGTTCCAGCATCTTGCCCTCTTCGGGACGGAACGCGCGGCGGACGCCAAACACCGTGCCGTGCGCTTTTTTCTCTTCGAGGATCCACTGCATGAGCGCGTGGAAGGGGATGGGGGTCATTTGATCGGACATGGAAAACCTCCTGTTCAATGTCGGTCGAACTGAACGAAGCGCCGCTCAGTCGTTGATGGAATGCCAGAGCCGATTTGCGCTCTCACGGCATTCCTGCATGAGCGCCTTTTCGTCGATGACGAGGAGCTTGCGATCCTTCATGAGCACCTTGCCGTTGCAGACGGTGGTGACGACGCTGCGGCCGTTCATGCCGAAGAGAATGTGGCCGTTGACGTTGCTGCCGTCCATGGGGGTCAGCGGGTCATAGTCGGTAACGATCACGTCCGCATATGCGCCGGGCTTCAGTACGCCGAGGGGATGCTCAAAATAACGGCCTGCGATCGCACGATTGTTTTCAAACAGCATGGCGGGGATCTCGCCCCAGGCAACGGTCGGATCGCAGAGGTTGTGCTTGTGGATGATGTTTCCGACCTTGTAGCTTTCGAGCATGTCGTTCGTGTAGCCGTCCGTGCCGAGACCCACGGTGAGGCCTTCGCGGAGCATGTGGATGACCGGTCCGCAACCGACGGCGTTGCCCATGTTGGATTCAGGGTTGTGAACGACCGCGGTGTTCGTATCGCGCAGAAGCTCCATTTCATGACGGTCGATGTGGACGCAATGCACGGCGAGCGTTTGATCGCCGAGGACGCCGTTGTCATAGAAGCGGTTGATGATGCGCTTACCGTATTTTGCGAGCGCGTCCTGCACATCGCCCGGGCCTTCCGCGCAGTGGACGTGGAAGCCGACGCCGTGGCGGCGTTCGTTGCATTCACGGAGCGTTTTGTCGGAAACGGTGAAGGAGGCATGCAGTCCCATCATGCCCTTGAGCATGTCGCTGTCGTCTTTCTGCGCGCGAAGGATGAACCGCTCGTTTTCTTCGATGGATTCCATGCGCTTTTTTTCACCGTCGCGATCCGAAACTTCATAGCAGAGCGAAGCGCGGACGCCGAGCGAGGTCGCGCCCTCCGCAATGTCGTCGAGACTGCCGGGAATATCGTAGTAGCTGGCGTGGTGGTCAAACACCGTCGTTACGCCGTTCTTGATGCAGTCGGTAAAGACCGCGAGGGAGGACAGCCGGTTGTTCTCGTGGGTGAGCTTCCGGTCGATCGTCCACCACATGCCTTCGAGGATGTCGTTGAAGTTTTTCGGATTGTATCCCTTGATGGAAAGACCGCGGGCAAACGCACTGTAGATGTGGTTGTGCATGTTGATGAGACCCGGCATGATGACGCCGCCGTCCGCATCAATGAACTCTGCCTCGGGATAGCGCGCCTTGAGCACCGCGGTTTCGCCGACCTCTTTGATCAGCTTCCCGTCGATGGCGACTGCGCCGTTTTCGTAATACGTTCCATTGTCTCTCGTGATGAGACGGCCGTTTCCGATGAGTAGCATCCTTGCATGTTCCCCTTTCAGCGTGTTGTTTGAATTGATATGAACCGACAGAGCGTATCGGTATTTCAATTATATAATAGGAAACGCGGCGATGCAATAAAAACGCTTTCTTTAACCTAAAAATATTTTGTGCAGAAAAATTTTATTTTGAAGAAAATTTATTCTGTACTTTTTGCTCCATATACGCTATCATAAAAGTGAAGTGTAACCGTTCGGAGCATGAAAAAGACATGAAACGCATTTTGGGCTATCGCTGCACCATCTGCGGCGCTGAATTTCCGTTCGAGCCGGAGCGTATGACCTGTCCGCATTGCGGAGAAAAGGGCATTCTCGACATCGTTTATGACTACAATGAGATCAAAAAGACGCTCACGCGTGAGTCGCTCGCAAAGTGCCGCGACAACAGCATGTGGCGCTACCGCGATCTTATGCCTGTGCATGAGGAAACGGACGTCAGCGGCTTTTTGCGCATCGGATGGACGCCGCTGTATGAATCGCGGCAGCTCGCAAAAGAGCTGGGTCTGAAAAAGCTCTATATCAAGGATGACGGTCTGAATCCGACCGCCTCACTCAAGGATCGCGCCTCGGGCGTCGCCGTAGCAAAGGCGATCGAGCTGGGCTACGACACCATTGCCTGTTCATCAACGGGAAACGCCGCCTCCTCCTGCGCCGGCAGCGCGGCACGGATGGGGCTTAAGGCGGTTATTTTCGTGCCGGAGCGCGCACCAGAGGGAAAGGTGGCGCAGCTCATGATCTTCGGCGCAAAGGTCGTGTCCGTTCACGGCGATTACAAAGCGACGTTCGATCTGTCCAAAGCGGCGATCGAGAAATACGGCTGGTATAACCGCAACGCAGGCATCAACCCTGTTATGACCGAAGGCAAGAAAACGGTCGCGCTCGAGATTGCGGAGCAGCTGCGTTTTGCACCGACGGATTGGGTTGCCTGTTCCGTTGGCGACGGCTGCACCATTGGCGGTGTGTACAACGGGTTTTACGATCTGTATCAACTGGGACTTATCGACAGGATCCCCAAGATCCTCGGCGTGCAGTCCACGGGCTGCTGCCCCTTTGTGGACGCGGCAAACGAGGGACGCGAGCTCAAACCGACCGAGGAAAACACGATCGCGGATTCCATCGCGGTCGGCGTGCCGCGCAACCCGAGAAAGGCACTGCGTGCGGTGCGCGACAGCCATGGCGCCTGGATCGCGGTTTCCGACGAGCAGATCCTGGACACCATGCGCGTGCTCGGACGGACCGAGGGCGTGTTCGGAGAGCCGGCCGGCGTGACGGCGACGGCGGGCGTGCGGCAGGCGGTGCTGAACGGGATCATCAAACCGGATGAGACCGTGACGACGATTTCAACAGGCAGCGGCCTGAAGGATGTAAAGAACGCCCTGCGTGCGGCGGGCAAGCCTAAGCTCTGTGAGCCTGAGCTTGCGGCGCTCGAAAAGAGCGGTATCCTCTGATCGAGCGAGGCCGCGGGGAAAGCGCAGGACAAACGTTTGCGGCGGCGCGGGCGCGCGGCGTGCGTTTTGGTCGACCCCGCAAGCCGTGCCCTCCGCAATTTGAACGAGTGCGCGATATCTATGAGGCGGGCAATATTACCCGGAGTCAGGCGGCAAAGCGTTTAGGTGTGTGCGTGGGGACCTTCGATCGCTGGATGCGCGAGACGGAGTAGGGACACCGCAGCCATCTGGCGCCTTGTTTTGAACATTTGGGATTCCGCTATGGCGATGGTGACATTTGGGGGTACACTCGCTGCTGCTCAATAACAGACGGAGGTTAGCCCTTGGCGCGCGCGAAGCATATAGTCGGATGGATATCGGTTGTCCTGCTTGTCGTGACGCTGGCGAGTATTTGGATGCTGACGGAGCAGAGCGTGGAGCAGACATCGTCGCTCAGCGAGTCTACCGCGCAC